>ERZ650307.577-NODE-577-length-20781-cov-23.915710_pt1 | contig 20781 bp, 17 predicted proteins | sample MGYA00376243_ERZ650307 | MGnify/ENA primary metagenome ERZ650307 (study PRJEB26733, sample SAMN07839242) | wastewater metagenome | biome: urban; feature: artificial channel; material: waste water | place: USA: North Carolina | collected 2016-03-31 ... | reverse complement strand
ACGGCAAAGCCGGCGAGCATCAGGATGATGAACGGCAATAGAATTTTGGCGCGCAGGCTGAGCGAATGCAGCATATTGAATCTCCCCTTGTTCGAAGCCATACGGCGGCCTCTGCCGCGCCAGGGGCGCGGTCTCCGGTTGTGTGCGTAGGTGTGCGCCATGCGCTACGTGGCGCATAGTCATTTAGCGCGACTCACAAAACTCAGCAAAGCGATCCTGGCCAGGCGCGCGACCGCAGACAGTATAAGTCGTACGGCAAGGTCGGGCAACAACGCCAGGAGGGTTTTGTCAGCCGCTCTTAGCGACGCTTGGCAAGGCTTGCCGCCTTGTGGTGCACGACACATGGATGGGCCGCCCTCATTCGGCCCCGTGCCCTGCACGGAAAATTCTGTCCAGATATGTCCTGGGCATTTTGCCTGGCATTCACCGGATCACAGTGTGCGCCATACGAGCCTGACCACTATTTTTCGGACAAGACTTTGATTTAACCTAATAAAACGCTCTAGCGGATGCGCCAGATGAGTCAGCAGACACGGTGCGGGGTAAGCGCCTGTCAGTCAGCATAGGGGATTTACCGTAAAACTACCATCGGTTGCCGCGACGTCCGCTTGAGTGCCAACAGCCGCCGCATGGCGCAATCCAGCCTGTCGCCACGCTAAAGCAAGAATGGTTCCTGTCGCTGGTCGGCCATAAAAAACGCGCCAGGCCAGAGCGGCCAAGCGCGTTTTTTATGTCGGGGCAGGCGAGTATGGCCTGGCAGCACCAGGCCGTCGTTCACCCCATCTGGCGAGGGCGGCCAGCGAGGCTTACACCCCGCGCAGCAGCTCGTTGATGCTGGTCTTGGCGCGGGTCTTGGCGTCCACTTTCTTGACGATCACCGCGCAGTACAGGCTGTGGCTGCCATCGGCGGCCGGCAGGTTGCCCGACACCACCACCGAGCCCGGCGGGATGCGGCCGTAGCTGACTTCGCCGGTTTCACGGTCGTAAATCTTGGTGGACTGGCCGATGTACACGCCCATCGAGATCACCGAGCCTTCGCCAACGATCACGCCTTCCACCACTTCCGAGCGCGCGCCGATAAAGCAGTTGTCTTCGATGATGGTCGGGTTGGCTTGCAGCGGCTCCAGCACGCCGCCGATGCCCACGCCGCCGGACAGATGCACGTTCTTGCCGATTTGCGCGCACGAACCGACGGTGGCCCAGGTGTCCACCATGGTGCCTTCGTCCACATAGGCGCCGATGTTCACGTAGGACGGCATCAGCACCACATTCTTGCCGATAAAGCTGCCGCGACGGGCGACGGCATTGGGCACCACGCGGAAGCCGCCTTCGCGGAATTCACGCTCGGTGTAGTCGGCAAACTTGGTGTCCACCTTGTCGTAATACTGCATGCAGCCGCCGGCCATCGGCGCGTTGTCGCGGATGCGGAACGACAGCAGCACGGCTTTTTTCACCCATTGGTTCACCACCCAGTCATCACCGTGTTTTTCCGCCACGCGGATGCGGCCGTTGTCCAGCTCGTCGATGACTTGCATCACGGCGGATTTCAGCTCGGGCGAGGCGGTGGCCGGGGTGATGTCGGCGCGCTTTTCAAAGGATTCTTCGATCAGGGTCTGGATCGGGTGCATGGTGTTAAGGCCTCTGGCGATACGAATGGGAACAGACATGGGGCTATCTTCTAAAGAGCAAGGTCAAAGAGCAAATGAAAGAACGATGACGGCGCCCGGCAGCGCAGCGCCGTCGGGCGTCAGGCGCGGCTGCGGGCAAATGTCACCAGCCGCTCGGCAGCCTCCTGGCACTCGGCCAGCGGAGCCACCAGGGCAATGCGGATATAACCGGCGCCGGGGTTGACGCCGTGGGCGTCGCGCGCCAGATAGCTGCCGGGCAGCACGGTGACGTGCTGCTCGCGGTAGAGCTCGCGGGCAAATTCGGCGTCGTCGCCGGGCACTTTCGCCCACAGATAAAAACTGGCCTCGGGCAGGCTGACGTCCAGCGCCTGCGCCACCACCGGGGTGACGGCGGCAAATTTTTCGGCGTACAGCTGGCGGTTGTGCTCGACGTGGGCTTCGTCGTCCCAGGCCGCCACGCTGGCGGCCTGAATGGCCGGGCTCATTGCCGAACCATGGTAGGTGCGGTAGAGCAGGAATTTCTCCAGCACGCGGGCGTCGCCGGCGACAAAGCCCGAGCGCATGCCCGGCACATTGGAGCGCTTGGACAAGCTGGTGAACATCACCAGATTGGCAAAGTCATCGCGGCCCAGCGTGGCGGCGGCTTCCAGCCCGCCCAGCGGCGGCGCGTCAAAATAGATTTCGGAATAGCACTCGTCCGAGGCAATCACAAAGCCGTAGCGGTCGGACAGCTCGAACAAATCCTGCCAATCGTTCAGCGACATCACGCTGCCGGTGGGGTTGCCCGGGCTACAGACAAACACCAGTTGGGTGCGCGCCCACACCTCGGCCGGCACGCTGGCCCAATCCGGCTGAAAGCGCTGGTCGGCCAGGCAGTTCAGGTAATACGGCTCGGCGCCGGCCAATAGCGCCGCGCCTTCGTAAATCTGATAGAAGGGATTGGGCGAAATCACCACCGGCTTCTCGGCGCCGCTGGCGTCCACCACCGCTTGCACAAAGGCAAACAGCGCCTCGCGGCTGCCGTTCACCGGCAGGATTTCGCGCTGGATGTCCAGCCCGCGCAGGCCATAGCGCCGGCTCAGCCAGCGTGCCGCCGCCTGGCGCAGCGCCTCGCTGCCCTGGGTGGCCGGATATTGCGCCAGCCCGCCCAGATTGGCGGTCAGCGCCTCGGTCACCAGGGTGGGCGTGGCGTGCTTGGGCTCGCCAATCGACAGATTGACCGGCTTCAGATCCGGGTTGGGGACCACGCCCAAAAACAGCTCGCGCAGTTTCTGGAAGGGGTAGGGGTGCAGCAGCGACAGGTTCGGGTTCATCGACGTGCTCGGGCAAAAATCGGCGTAACCGTCAATGGTAAAAGTTACACGCCGTTTACGCAAAGCAAACATGGTCGTAGGCTGACTCCCTGCCCCACCCTGGCGCCGCCCAGCCAGACGCACGGCCCGATGCTGCGCTGCAATGTCGCGCGGGCCGCAGGTCTTTGGGTAGAATGGCGGGCATGATACATGTTGCTGGCAATCTCTTTCTGGTCGGGCTGATGGGGGCGGGTAAAACCACCGTCGGGCGCACTTTGGCGCGTGAAACCGGCAAATCCTTCTACGACTCCGACCACGAAATCGAAGCGCGCGCCGGTGTGCGCGTGGCCACGATTTTCGAGATCGAGGGCGAACCGGCCTTTCGTGAGCGCGAGCGCAAGACCATCGCCGAGCTGGCCGAGCGCCAGAACATCGTGCTGGCCACTGGCGGCGGCGCGGTCACCCACCCGGACACCCGCCGGGTGCTGGCCGCCAACGGCACGGTGATTTACCTGCGCGCCAGCATCGACGACCTGCTGCTGCGCACGCAAAACGACAAAAACCGCCCGCTGCTGCAAACCGCCGACCCGCGCGCCAAGCTGGAAAGCCTGTTTGCCCAGCGCGACCCGCTCTACCGCGAAGTGGCCGACATCATCATCGACACCTCGCGCCAGAACGTGCACCTGCTGGTCAGCCGCCTGCTGCAAAAGCTGGCGCACCACAGCCCCTGTCCTTCCACTCCCCTGCCCGGCGCCTCTCCGCATGATCACGCTTGACCTTGTTCTGCCCGACACCCGCTATCCCATTTATATTGGTGAATCGCTGTACGCCGACGCCGCGCGCATCGTGGCGCATCTGCCGCAGAAAAAAGCCGCCATCATCACCAACGAAACCATCGCCCCGCTCTACCTGGCGCCGCTGCAAGCCGCGCTGGAGGCCGCTGGCGTGGCGGTGACCCCGGTGATTCTGCCCGATGGCGAAGCCTACAAAACCTGGGAAACGCTGAACCTGATCTTCGACGCCCTGCTGGGCGCGCGCGCCGAGCGCAAAACCACGCTGATTGCCCTGGGCGGCGGCGTGATTGGCGACATGACCGGCTTTGCCGCCGCCTGCTACCAGCGCGGCGCGCCGTTTATTCAAATTCCCACCACCTTGCTGGCGCAGGTGGATTCCTCGGTGGGCGGCAAAACCGCCATCAACCACCCGCTGGGCAAGAATATGATCGGCGCCTTCTACCAGCCGCGCGCGGTGCTGGCTGATATGGCGGTGCTGGACACCCTGCCCGAGCGCGAGCTGTCCGCCGGCCTGGCGGAAGTGATCAAATACGCGCTGCTGGGCGATGTGCAGTTTCTGGCCTGGCTGGAGCAACACATCGAGGCGCTGCGCGCGCGCGACCGCGCCACCCTGGCCGAAGCGGTGCGCCACTGCTGCCAGATGAAGGCCGATATTGTCGGCGAAGACGAAAAAGAAACCGGCGTGCGCGCCCTGCTCAATCTGGGCCACACCTTTGGCCACGCCATCGAAGCCGGCATGGGCTACGGCGCCTGGCTGCACGGCGAGGCGGTGGCGGCCGGCATGGTGCTGGCGGCGGAAACCTCGCGCCTGCTGGGCTGGATCAGCGAGGCGGACGTCGCCCGCGTCACCGCCTTGATCGAACGCGCCGGCCTGCCGATTCTGTCGCCCGACCTGGGCGTGGACGCCTGGATCAGCCATATGGGCCACGACAAAAAAGTGGAAGAAGGCCAGCTGCGCTTTGTGCTGCTGCGTCAGCTGGGCCAGGCGGTGATCGAGAAGGGCGTGCCGCTGACGGTGCTGCGTGAGGTGCTGCAAGGGCGCTTTATCCGCCGCGCCTGAGCGCTCACTGCGCGTGCCTTTTCCCCCTCTATCTGCTGTCACGGCCGCCCTGCGCGGCCGTGCGCACATCCGTGAGTCGGCTCCGGGGGCATGGCTTCGGAATAAACACGCCATGACATTAACTTAATCAGAAAAAAACATCGGTTCATCTTGTATTTTTGCAGGATGCGCAGGCCATCGGCCAATTAACGCTCATCCCTGCCGTGCCCCTCAGCCAGGGCCGTTTTTTGTCTGACAGTGACTGATTTACGCTGACAAACCAACCACTTCCAGCATGTGCACGGCCATCGCATCACGACCAACAATGCTTTCAAGCTTTTGATATGATTGAATTTATTTTATCAAAAAAATGATAAGCATCCGCATATCCGCCACCTTGCCAAATTACCCGCACCGGATAGGGCTTTTTTCTGATAATCCGGATAAAGGCCCACGCCGTTGACACCGCACGTGCGTGGACCATGGCGTGCTTCCCCCCGGACACGTGGCGGCTTTTCCCGGCCTGAGTGCACAAACCTGTGTTTGAAACAGGGGCGCTAGGCAAATCTACGAATTGTCGGAATTCCTCGGGCACGCGATGATTACCCCATGTTAGACGGAGTTTGCCCCATGGTTGATCTGATTACCGAATCGAACACTTTAATCCCATTGGCATTATTTGCCTCGCTCAGCTTGTATTGGATGTGGCGACGCCGGCAAACTCGCCTGAGCATCCAGCGCGCCCGGCGCATCGACCCCATCGGCGAAGCCGAGGTATTCCTGGCCTATGGCCGCAGCAAGGATGCCCTGCGCGTGCTGCAAACCGCTCTGAACCGTGAGCCCGGCAATGTCAAAATCAAGGTGGTCATGCTGCGGGCACTGGCCGAGCAACAGGATGCCCATGGCTTTGTGCGCCTGGCAGGAGAGGTGCGCGGCGCACTGCATGGCCAGCCGGTATGGCGGCAAATCTGCAAGACCGGCCAGCAATTGCAACCGGGCCACCCGCTGTTCCAGCTGGCGTAAGCGCCTTGCCTCAGGATAGATGGCATTCAAAAGGCATTTGTCACCGCCCTATCTATCCATTTGTCCTGATGCAATTTAAATCATTCTGGATAATATCCAGGCAGGTCAAAAGATTAATACGACAGGCAAAAAGTGACTCCAGCACGCATCAGCCACACAGCCATAAACAGCAGCAGAAAAATAAGTCAAGCCACTCAAGCACACCATAAAGATTTTGTGCACGCCACCAAACATAATATCTGTCTCAACGTGTGGTTTTGGCTGACATTAAAATATCGCAATAAACTATAATTCTGTACCACACACAACGCTGCACGCTGCTCGCTTGGCCAAACATGTCGCACACACGCTAACAAAGCGCAGCGCAGCCGTGCCGACCAGACACACAACGGCAGACAGTACGCGGCAAAGTCACGCCGCAACGCCAGCAGCGCTTTGTGGGCGACACTCAAGACGCTGTGGATTGTGCACACCACGTCTGCCTGACCGCGACAATTTGCCGCGGCCGCCCATTCGCCATCCTGTGCTAAGGTAAGCGCCCGCCCGCTTTTGCGCCATCCGCCATGCCTGCCGAATCCTGCACTGTTGCACTGTCACGCCTGCTTGCCCTCAACTGGGGGTTTATCCTGCTGGCCAGCCTGGGCCTGCTGGTGGCCGCCCAGGATGGCATGGCGCTGCCGTGGCCTCCCATGCTGGCCACCCTGGCCACGCTGGCGCTGGGCAATATGCTGGCAGCGCTGTGGACGCGCCGCGCCAGCAATGTCTCGCCCTGGGTGCTGGCAGTCGCGCTGGCGCTGGATTGCACGGCGCTGGGCGTGCTGCTGTTTTTCAGCGGAGGCGCCAACAACCCGCTGGTGACGCTGTATCTACTGCCGCTGGTGTACGCCGCCTTGACGCTGCCGCGCCGACAAGCCTGGTGGCTGGCGGTACTGGCAGTGGCTGATTACACTTTTCTGATGGATTTTTTCATCCCTCTACCAGGCTCACACAGCGACCCGGCACTGGCCTTTCGTTTGCACACGGTAGGCATGTGGGCCACCTTCTGCGGCGCAGCAGCGCTGATGGTCGGGCTGATTGGCAAGATGACCGCGGAACTGCGCGCCCGCGATCGGGCCTTGCGCGACTTTCGCGAAAAACAATTGCGCGACGAACAATGGGTGGCGCTGGGCACGCTGGCGGCCAGTGCCGCGCACGAGCTGGGCACGCCACTGAGCACGCTGGCGGTGCTGATTGGCGAATGGCGGCGCGCGCCGCTGGACAATCCTGACTTGCACGAAGACCTCGACCTCATGCACACCCAGGTGGATGCCTGCAAAGCAGCGCTCAACCGGCTGGCCAGCGAGGCTGGCGTCGCGCGCGCGGCAAGCCGGCAGGCGGCGGATGCCTACATGGCCCAGTTGCTGCGCCAATGGCGCACCCTGCGCCCGGATGTTGCCGTGCGCTACCAGCCCGACCCCGCCGCCGCGCCCCAGCTGGCGCTGGATGCCGGCGTCACCGCCGCCTTGCTGAATCTCTTGAACAACGCTGCCGACGCATCACCACAAGAAGTGGACATCCACACAAACTGGTCTGGTGAAGCGTTTTGCCTGACCATCCGCAATCGCGGCCCAGGGCTGTCGCCGTCACTGCTCGCCGCCGCTGGCACGCCAGGCGCGCCCAGCAGCAAAGGCGGCATGGGCTTGGGCGTGGCGCTGGCGCATGCCACCTTCGAGCGCCTGGGCGGCGAAGTGCGCCTGCGCAACCGGGCAGGCGGCGGGGTAGAAGCCACCGTCATCCTGCCCTGGCCCAAGGAGAACGCGTCATGAATTTTTTACTGATCGACGACGACGAAGTGTTTGCCAGCGTACTGCGTCGCGCCCTAAGCCGGCGTGGCTACTGCGCACACTGGGCGGCCGATGGTGAAGCAGCGCTGGCCGCCCTCAAAGAAACCGCCCCCAGCCATATTGTGCTGGACCTGAACCTGGGCGGCGAAAGCGGCCTGCGCCTGCTGCCGCACTTGCGCGAGCAGGCGCCACAGGCGCTGATTCTGGTGCTGACCGGCTACGCCAGCATCGCCACCGCCGTGGACGCCATCAAACTGGGCGCGGCGCAATACCTGGCCAAGCCCGCCGGGGTAGATGACATCCTGGCCGCGTTTGAGCAGCGCGAGCCCAACCCGGCGCAACACGCGCCCGAGCACACCATGTCGGTGCGCCGGCTCACCTGGGAGCACATCCAGCGGGTGCTGGCCGAGCATGATGGCAATGTCTCGGCCACCGCCCGCGCGCTGGATATGCATCGGCGCACGCTGCAACGCATGCTGGCCAAAAAACCGGCCAACCGCTGAGCCGGTGATATCCAGCGACGTTAAACACCGCTCACAACATGGAGCCCCTTATCCAATGTCCTTGCGCGCCCTGCGTACGCTGGCGGCGATTGCCCAGCATGGTTCGTTTGCCCGCGCCGCCGAAGCGGTATGCCTGACCCAATCGGCGGTCAGCCTGCATGTGCGCACCCTGGAAGAAGCCTTCAACGCCCCTTTGTTCGACCGCTCGCGGCGCACGCCAACGCTGACCGAGGCTGGGCGGCGGGCGGTGGAGCGCGCGCGCGAGATTCTGGCCATTTACGATGGCATTGCCGGCGAGTTGGGCGAGGGCGGCGAACTGGCCGGGCGTTTGCGCATCGGCGCCATTCAGACCGCACTGGCCGGGGTGTTGCCGGCAGCCTTGGCCGCCTTGCGCCGCCAGCATCCGCGCCTGCGCGTGCAGGTGTATTCCGGCATGTCGGCCGAGCTGGCCAGCCGGCTGGACGCTGGCGAGCTGGACGCGGCGGTGACCACCGAGCCGGTGCGCCCGCACCCGCCGGGCTTGATCAGCACGCCCTTGTATCAGGATGGTTTTTGGGTGATTGCCCCGCCGGGTTTGCACGCGCAGGACGCGCGCACGCTCTTGCAGCAGCACCCGTTTATCCGCTTTGACCGTCGCTCTTGGGCCGGGCGAGTGATCGACAGCGAATTGCGCCGGCAGCGCTGGCAGGTGCACACCGAAATGGAGCTGGACAGCCAGGACGCCATTGTGCAGATGGTGGCCTGCGGGCTGGGCGTGGCGGTGGCGCCGCTGTCGCGTGAGGTGCGCGCGCGGCTGGATGGGCTGGGGCTGACTTGTCTGCCGTTTGCCGAGCCGCAACGCCTGCGCCGGGTGGTGCTGCTGGAGCAAGTCGAGCAACCGGCGGCGCGTTTGAGCGCCGCCTTGGCCGAGGCGATCCGCCAGCAGGCCGGTGACGAGGCAATCCATGAGAAATAATTGGGTTTAGCTGCAATTAAACTCGATTTTTTCTCAAGCAAAAGCCAGGTATCTTCTGGGCCTTCTTGTTGCCTGCCGGGTTTGCCCGATGTCTGTGTTGAATCTTTCCCATGTTTGTCGCCGCGCGCCCGTTGCAGGTGCGCCATGTTGATCACCTTGTTGCAGGCGCTGGCGCCGATTGCCTTGCTGATTGCCCTGGGCGCGGGCTTGCGCCGCCGCGCCGTGCTCAGCGACGCGTTCTGGCCGCAGGCGGAGCGGCTGAGTTATTACGTGCTGTTGCCGGCGCTGTTCATCCACGGCCTGGCCAGCGCGCGGCTGGACGGGTTGCCGGTGTGGCCGATGGTGGCGGCGCTGGTGGCGTCCACCGTGGCGGTGGCGCTGGGGCTGTGGGCGGCGCGCCCGCATCTGGCGGTCAGCCGGCCGGCGTTCACCTCGGTGTTTCAGGGCGGGGTGCGCTTTAACAATTATGTCGGCGTATCCGCCGCCGCCGGGCTGTTTGGCGCGCAGGGCGTGGCGCTGGCGGCGGTGGCCAATGCGGCGATTGTGCCCACGGTGAATATCCTGTGCGTGCTGGTGTTTGCCCGCTACGGCCACGGCGGCGACGCCTCGGCGCGCGGCATTGCCCGGCAATTGCTGGCCAATCCGCTGGTGGTGGCCTGCGCCATCGGCATCGGCCTGCAAGCCGGCGGCGTGACCTTGCCCACCCTGCTGGCGCACACCCTGCACACGCTGGGCCAGGCCTCGTTGGCGATTGGCCTGCTGTGCGTGGGCGCGGCGCTGGATTTTTCCACCGCCCGGCGCTGGCTGCGCCCGGTGGGTCAGGCCTCGCTGGTCAAGTTTCTGGTGATGCCGCTGGCCACGCTGGCCGCCTGCGACGCCTTTGGCCTGCACGGCGCGGCAGCAGGCGCAGCGCTGTTGTTCCAGAGCCTGCCCACCGCCTCGTCGTCCTACATCATGGCTCGCCAGCTGGGCGGCGATGCACCGCTGATGGCCGGCATCATCGCCAGCCAGACTGTGCTGGCCGGCCTGACGCTGCCGGCGGTGATGCTGGCGCACGCCCAGCTGTGGCCGTGAGCATCGCACGTCATGGTCTAATCACGGCAGCAAAAGCGGATACAAAACTGTCCGAGCCTTGATATCTGTGCTTCTAGCGGATCATCCCAGGCTCTTGACAGGCAGTCTGACCGCTCAATTAGGGCAATACTGTCATCAGCGCGCCGCGTGATGCCGCTGACGCACCTTGCTGATTTTCCGGTAAACTCACCCTTTTTGCCGCCGCGCCAATGACCATTGCGCTCGATATTCAGGCGGTCAGCAAGCGCTTTGGCGCGCTGACTGCGCTAGACCAGGTTTCGCTGTCTGTAGAGGCTGGCGAATTCTTTGCCCTGCTGGGGCCAAATGGCGCCGGCAAGACCACGCTGATTTCCTGCATGGCCGGTTTGTCGCGGCCGGACAGCGGCCACATCCGGGTGATGGGCCACGATGTGCAGCACGACTACCGCGCCGCCCGGCGCGCGCTGGGCGTGGTGCCGCAGGAGTTGGTGTTTGATCCGTTTTTTACCGTGCGCGAGTCGCTGGTGTTTCAGTCGGGCTATTTTGGCCTGAAGCACAACGACAACTGGATTGACGAAATCCTGCACAAGCTGGGGCTCACCAGCAAGGCCAACGCCAATATGCGCGCGCTGTCGGGCGGCATGAAGCGGCGGGTGATGGTGGCGCAGGCGCTGGTGCACCGTCCGCCGGTGATTGTGCTGGACGAGCCCACCGCCGGGGTGGATGTCGAGCTGCGGCAAAGCCTGTGGGTGTTTATTCAAGAGCTCAACCGCGCCGGCCACACCATTGTGCTGACCACCCATTATCTGGAAGAAGCAGAAACCCTGTGCAACCGCATCGCCATGCTCAAGGCCGGGCGGGTGATCGCGCTGGAAGACAAGGCCACGCTATTGGGCCAGGGCAGCGCGCGCCGCGACATCATGCTGCGGCTGGATCCGCCCGGCTTGCCGCCAGCGCTGGAGCCCTTATTGCTGCGCCGCGAGGGCAGCAAGGTGTGGCTGCGGCTGGCCGACATCGACCAATTGGGCGGGGTGTTGGCCCAGGTGCAGGCGGCGGGGGCGCGGGTGCGTGATTTTGAAGTGGTCGAGCTAGATCTGGAGCAGGTGTTCGTGGCGCGCATGCAAGGCAAGGAGGCATGATGGGCGGGTTTTACACGCTGTTCTACAAAGAAATCCTGCGCTTTTGGCGGGTGGCCTTCCAGACCGTGGCGGCGCCGGTGCTGACGGCGCTGTTGTATTTGATGATTTTTTCGCATGCGCTGTCGCGCCATGTGGATGTGTTTCCCGGCGTGGGCTATACGGCGTTTTTGATTCCGGGCCTGGTGATGATGTCGATGCTGCAAAACGCCTTCGCCAATACGTCTTCCAGCCTGATTCAGTCAAAAATCACCGGCAATATCGTGTTTTTGCTGCTGCCGCCCTTGTCGCACCTGGAGTTTTTCACCGCCTATGTGCTGGCGGCGGTGGTGCGCGGGCTGGTGGTGGGCGTGGGGGTGTTTGCGGTGACGCTGTGGTTTGACCTGCCGGCGCTGAGCCACCCGCTGTGGGCGCTGGCCTTTGCCGTGCTGGGCTGTGCGGTGCTGGCGACGCTGGGCTTGATTGCCGGCATTTGGGCGGATAAATTCGACCAACTGGCGGCGTTTCAGAACTTTTTGATCATGCCGCTGACTTTTTTGTCGGGCGTGTTTTATTCGATTCACACCCTGCCGTCGTTCTGGCGCGGGCTGTCGCACGCCAACCCGGTGTTTTATATGATCGACGGCTTTCGCTATGGCTTTTTTGGCCAGTCCGACGCCCCGCCGCTGCTGAGCCTGGCGGTGGTCAGCGGCGGCTTGTTGGTTTTGATGGCGCTGGCGCTGCGTCTGCTGCGCGCCGGCTACAAGCTGCGCCATTAAGCGCGGCTCACAAAACCCTCCTGGCGTTGTTGCACGACCTTGCCGTACTAGCCGTACTGTCTGCGGTCGTGCGCCTAACCAGGACCGCTGCGCTGGGTTTTGTGCACCGCGCTTGGCAACCTTCCAGATATTCAAGATTTAAAGAAAAGAGACTGCTGATGCTGACCCCCGAACAGGTAAAAACCCTGATTACCGCTGAGCTGGACTGCACCCACGTGGACGTGGAAGGCGATGGCCATCACTTTTTTGCGGTGATTGTCTCGCCGGCTTTTGCGGGCAAGCGCCTGATCGAACGCCATCGTCTGGTGATGGACATCGCCCGCGCCAAGCTGGACAGCAACGAGCTGCACGCGCTGTCGATTACCCAGGCGCTGACGCCAGAAGAGTGGGCGCAAAAAGCCTGAGCGCTGCGCCACACCGTCACCACGCTTGTTTCCGGCGCGACTATTTCGCGCCGTTGCCCTTTGTAAAGGCTGAATTGAAGTCATGGAAAAACTGAAAATTGTCGGCAATGGCCCGCTGAACGGCGACATCACCGTGTCGGGCGCCAAAAATGCGGCGCTGCCGATTTTGTGCGCCAGCCTGCTGACCGCCGACACCCTGCGGCTGACCAATGTGCCGCAGCTGCGCGATGTGCTGACCACGCAAAAGCTGCTGCAAGGCATGGGCGCGCGGGTGATGACCGACAATGTGCACGAATACGAACTCACCGCCAGCGACATCCACACCCTGCAAGCGCCGTATGAGCTGGTGAAAACCATGCGCGCGTCGATTCTGGTGCTGGGCCCGACGCTGGCGCGCTTTGGCGAGGCCAGTGTGTCGCTGCCGGGCGGTTGCGCGATTGGCAGCCGGCCGGTGGATCAGCACATCAAGGGCCTGGCGGCGATGGGGGCGGATATTGTCATCGAGCATGGCTACGTCAAGGCGCGCGGCAAGCTCAAGGGCGCGCGCGTGGTGATGGACATGGTCACCGTCACCGGCACCGAAAACCTGCTGATGGCCGCCACCCTGGCCGAGGGCGTCACCATTCTGGAAAACGCCGCGCGCGAGCCGGAAGTCACCGACCTGGCCGAGTGCCTGGTGAAAATGGGCGCCAAGATCAGCGGCATCGGCAGCGACCGCCTGGTGATCGAAGGCGTCGAGCGCCTGCACGGCGCCGACCACGCAGTGATGCCAGACCGCATCGAAGCCGGCACCTTCCTGGTGGCCGCCGCCGTCACCCAGGGCCATGTGGTGCTGCGCCGCGCCCACGCCGCCAGCATGGAAGCCGTGCTGGACAAGCTGGTGGAAGCCGGCTGCGTGGTGGAAGCCGGCGACGACTGGATTTCGCTGGACATGAAGCGCCGCCCTAAAGCGGTGAATGTGCGCACCCTGCCCTACCCGGCCTTCCCCACCGATATGCAGGCGCAGTTCATGACCTTGAACGCCCTGGCCGAAGGGACCAGCCGCGTCACCGAAACCATTTTTGAAAACCGCTTCATGCACGTGCCCGAGCTGAACCGCATGGGCGCCAACATCGCCACCGAGGGCAACACCGCCATCATCACCGGCGTGCCGCGCCTGTCGGGCGCCACGGTGATGGCCACCGACCTGCGCGCCTCGGCCAGCCTGGTGATTGCCGGCCTGGTGGCGGATGGCGAAACCATCGTTGACCGGATTTACCATCTGGATCGCGGCTACGAGCATATCGAGCAAAAGCTGGCCGGCGTGGGCGCGCAAATCGAGCGCATCAGCTAAACGCCGATGACACAAGCCGCCTGGCGTGGTGATGCGAGCTTGCCGTGCAACTTGCACGGTCTGCGCTTGCGTGCCTCGCCAGGCGCGCTGCGCTGGGTTTGGTGAGCGACGCTGATCATGGCGAACAGCCATAAGACTTGATTTAAGTCAATATTTCAGTCGAATTGCGGTATAATCGATTGTTTTAATCGGCTTTTCTTGTCCATGCCTACTCCTTCTCTGGCCAGCCGCCGCCTGCGCCCCCTGTTGATTGGTTTTATTGCCGTGATGACTGCCTTGCAGATCATCGTGGCTGCCGTGGCGTATTTCGACCTGCAACGTGTGCTGGACAATGACCAGCGCGAGCACGCGGTGGTGCAGCTGCTCAAGCACAATATGACCGAAGCCCGCTTTCATGTGGTGCAGGTGCAGCTGTTTCTGACCGATGCCAGCGCCACCGGCGAGCGTGACGGGCTGAAAGATGCCAGCGAGCATTTTCAGGCGCTGGGCAAAAATCTGCGCGCCATTGCAGAATTCGACACCGCCTTTCGCGGCGAAACCGACAAAATAACTGCGCTGGCGCAAAACTACTACCAAACCGGCACCACCATGGCCGAGGCATACATCACCCAGGGCCGCGAGGCCGGCAATGTGCTGATGAAAGCCCCTGGCAGCGGCTTTGACGAGCGTGCACTGGCGCTCACTCACCAGTTGGAAGCCATGGCCCGACAAGTCGATGTCCGCGTGGCAGAATCCGAGGCAGCCACGGAGGCCACCGTGCAGCGTCTGCGCGCCACCGTCATTGGCCTGAGCGTGTTTCTGGCCTTGACCCTGCTGCTGGGCGGCATCTGGCTGTACCGCCAGGTGTTCGGCATGCTGGGTGGCGAGCCGGCCCGCGCCGTGCGCCTGGCCCAGCGCATTGCCCAGGGCGATCTGAGCCGCAAGATCGAAGCCGACGATGCGCCCGACAGTCTGCTGGGTGCGCTCAGCGACATGCGCAGCCAGTTGTGTCATGTCACCCAGCACATCCAGACGCTGGCGGTGCAACTGGATGACGGCGCCCAGGCGCTGGCCAGCACCTCGTGCCATATGGAACAAGGCGCCCAAACCCAAAGCGACGCCACCCGCGCCATGGCCGCAGCCATGGAAGAAATCCAGCACAGCATCACCCAATTGGGCGAGCAAAGCGGGCAGGTCGGCGACGAGGCCCACCAGGCTGGCGATATGGTGGCCGCCTGTGAAGCACTGGTGCACGCCAGCGCCGATAGCGTGCGGGCCATGGCGGGCCAGTTTCAGCATGCGGCCGGGGTGATTACCGACCTGCATCAGCAAACCGACGCCATCGCCCAACTGACGCAAACCATTCATGACATTGCCGACCAGACCAATCTGCTAGCCTTGAACGCCGCCATTGAAGCCGCGCGCGCCGGCGAGCAGGGTCGCGGCTTTGCCGTGGTGGCCGACGAAGTGCGCAAGCTGGCCGAACGCACCGCCCAAACCACGCTGGACATCACCAGCCAGACCAGCGCCCTGGCCCAGCGCATGAGCGAAGTGGTCGGCACCATGGAAAACGGCGTGACGGCCAGTGATCAGGGCGTGGCACGCACCAGCGAGGTCAGCCAGGCCATTGGCCATATCCGCCAGAACACCGAGCAGATCAATCAGCATATCCATGGCGTGGCGCTGGCCCTACGCGAGCAGGAACACGCCATGGCCGAGCTGGGTCAACGGCTGGAGGTGATCGTCAGCATGAGCGACACCCACCACCACGCCATCGAAAGCACCGCCAGCGCGGCCAGCCAACTGACTGCCAATGCCCATTCGCTGGCGGAAGCCGTGGGGCATTTCCGCGTCTGATCCAGATCAACTCTGTTGCGGAGGTGGCCACAGTCGCCTGGTGGCCGGCCACCTCCGCAACAGCGCATGCCATACGGGCAAAGTGCACAAACAGCCCAGTGACGCCAGTCATGCCAGTGGCTTGTAAAGACCAGCCCCTTAAGGCAACGCCAGCCAATTAACCCTTGTCAAAGAATGGTTTTTTCTACATGGCCAACCGGCTTATGTAGATAGGCCACGCAAACCCGCCGATCCTGGCTAAACCGCAAACATATCACCCATGGATATTTCCCGGCATGTCACCGTGCCAGGCATGGTCATTTACAGTATTTCTTAATAATCATTCCCACTTTCCCTGCTGAGCAATTGTTGTTAGCGTGTCTGCTGCGCAGCCCATTGCCCAACCCGGCTGGCTGCTGCGCCATGTCGTGATGCCCCCATAAGGAAGCAAGATGAAAGGTCTGGGACTTCAAGCCCGTTTCGCCCTGTTCGGGTTTGCCCCGCTGGTGGCCGCCCTGGTCATTGGCTCGTTGTTATTGTCGATCAAGCAATCCCGCCAGCTGGAAGACGAAGTGCGCGAGCGCTCGCAAGCCACCGCTGCCGGGGTGATTCAGCTGCTGCAAATGAGCGACAGCCTGATCGGCGAGCAAACCCGCTCGGCGATGAAATTATTCAAGGAAAAAAGCGCCCAGCAAGGCCCGGCCAGCGCGGGCGAGGCGGTGGCCGTCGGCAGCCGTCGCCCGCTGGGCCTGCGTTTTGGCGGGCGCGCGCAAACGCTGGACACCGCCCTGGTGGACAGCGTCACCGCCATTGCCGGCGGCAGCGCCACGCTGTTTGCCCGCGAAGGCCAGGATTTTGTCCGCATCGCCACCAATGTCAAAACCGCCGAAGGCCAGCGCGCAGTGGGCACCGTACTGGACCCGCAAAGCCAGGCTTACGCCATGCTCAGCAAGGGCCAGCCGTTTTATGGCCAGGTGGATATTCTGGGCGCGCCCTATCTGACCGGCTACGAGCCTATCCTGGAAAACGGCAAGGTGATTGGCGCCTGGTATGTCGGTTTCAAGGCTGATCTGGCCGGGCTGAAAACCCTGATTGGCCAGGTCAGCGCCTTTGGCTCGGGCTTTGTTGTGCTGCTGGATGGCAAGGGCCGGCCGTTTTTGCATTCGCAATCCGCCAGCGCCGAGCGCATTCAGACGCAGCTGCAACAAGCGCGTCAGGGCGAGGGCGAATGGCGCGTCATCGAGCAGCCGTTTCCGGCCTGGGGGTTTGCCGTGGCGGTGGCCTATAGCGAAGACGAAGTGGCCGCCGCCGGCCGCCGCGCCGCACTGCCTGTGCTGCTGTCCGGGCTGGGCATCACCATCGCCCTGCTGGCGCTGCTGATGCTGGTGCTGCGCCGGGTGGTGCTGGCGCCGATTCAGCAGGCGGTCACTGCCGCCAATGCGCTGGCCGACGGCGATTTGACCGTGCGCGTGCACGCCGAGCGCGACGATGAAATCGGCCGCCTGCTGGCCGCCATGGCGCATATGGTCGAGCGGTTGGCCGACATCATCGGCCAGGTGCGCGGCGCGGCGGACAATCTGTCGTCGGCATCGGTAGAGGTCTCGGCCACTGCGCAAAGCCTGTCGCAGGCCGCCAGCCAGCAGGCCTCGTCGGTGGAAGAAATCTCCAGCACGCTGGAACAGGCCAGCGCCTCGGTGAGCAATAACACGCAAAACGCCCGCGCCACCGAAACCATGGCGATGGATGCCGCCCGCGAAGCCGAAGCTGGCGGCGAGGCGGTCAGCGGCAATGTGCGCGCCATGCAGCAGATTGCCGGCAAGGTGGGCATCATCGACGATATCGCCTACCAGACCAATCTATTGGCCTTGAACGCAGCGATTGAGGCCGCCCGCGCTGGCGAGCATGGCAAGGGCTTTGCCGTGGTGGCGGCGGAGGTGCGCAAGCTGGCCGAGCGCAGCCAGGTGGCGGCCGGAGAAATTGGCGCGGTGGCCGGCGACACCGTGCGCCAGGCCGAGCGCGCTGGCGAGTTGCTGCACCGGATTGTGCCGGCGATTGGCCGCACGGCGGACTTGGTGCGCGAAATCGCCGCCGCCTCGGATGAGCAATCCGCCGGCATTGGCCAGATCAATCAGGCGATGGGGCAGCTGAACCAGGCCACCCAGCAAAACGCGGCGGCGTCGGAGCAACTGGCCGCCACCTCGGAAGAACTGGGCGCACAAGCCGAATCACTGCAACAGCTGATGCATTTTTTTCGGGTGGACAGCCCCCGTTAACGCGCTTGAGCTGGCCGCACCAGCGCGGCCAGCATCAGCCCGATCAAAAACATGAACATTTCCATCATGTGATCGCGGGTGACGTTTTCGATGATCATGCGCCCGGCAAAGCCACTGACCAGAAACATGCTGGCCAGCGCCAGCGTGTCGTGTTTGCGCAGCAGCCGGCGCAGGCCCTGGCTGAACACCGTCAGCAAAAACGCCGCCCACAGCGCAATGCCAGGCCAGCCCATGCCCAGGGTGTATTCCACCAGACCGCTGTGTGAATGGCGCACCAGCACGCCGTATTTGTCCATCACCGTGTTGGTGTACGCCTTGCGGGTAAAGCCCACGCCCAGCTTGTGTTCGGCAGACAGCTTCATGCCGACGATGATCCAGGCGGTGCGTTCGTAGGCGGAATCATCCAGCGGCTGGCCATCGGACAAAATCGGATACGGGTAGCGCTTGGGGTCCAGCCAGCTCAGCACGGTGTCGGTCTGAAAAGAATACGATGTGGATTCGATAAAGCGCGCCCAGCGCGTGTCGGTTTTCAGCTGCGCACCCGCCAGGCCGGCCGCCACACACAGCAGCAAGGCAAAACCGCCCAGCCGTTGCCACGGGCGAATGCGCGACGGCGCGTAATACAGCATCAACAAGCCGGTGGAAACACACAGCAATACCACGCCAATCAGGCCATTGCGCGCACCGGAAAAAAACGTCACCGCCACCGCACACAAAGCCCACGCTGCCAACAAGGGCGAAGACACTGCCACATAGCGCCCGCCGCCGCACACCCGGCTGAACGCCTCGGCCATGCACAGCGACAAAAACAGATTGGCCAGATACGACACCTGCACCTTGCCGTTGAAAACTCCGGTCGAGTTAAACGACGGCTCGCCCAGCACCAGCCAGGCCCACAGATAGTCCGCCCCCTGAATCCACACCGCCAGACCCAGCGCCACAAACACCCGGTTGAACACCACCGCGCGCGAGCTGCCCGGTGTGGTGCGCCCCAGTTGCATCACCCCCATGCCCAGCAGCAAGGCCAGCGAGCTTTTCAGCCACTGGCCGCGCAGCTCTTCCAGGGTTTCTTGGGGGTGCATGGCCACGGTGGGAATCTGAATCAGCAACCAGGCCGACAGCGCCAGATAAATCCACAAAGCGGGTTGGCTGCGCCACTGCGCCGCCACCGCCTGACGCACCGCCGGCACACTGAACACACACAAGGCCAGCCCGGTCATCAGCGTATAGCGCAAGGCAACGGTGTGCGGAATTGACCAGACAATCAATAAAATCAGCGTCAGCCAAAGGGCGGCGGTATGGCGGCGGGGGGCGAGCATCAGACGGGAGCCTTTCGGTCGGCGTCGGCATCCAGCAGCGACAGCGCGGCGTCGGCAATCTGCTGGGCGGAAATCGATTCAATACAGGCGCGCGTGCCGGTGTGGCAGCGCGAGGGCGTGGCAAACACAAAGGCGCAGGGATAACACGGCAAATCCACTGGCGCGATGCGGATCACCCGCGGGCCCAGCGCGCGCTGCTCGCGCGGGTCGGTGGGGCCGACCACGGTGACAATCGGCGTGTGCACGGTGTCAGCCAGATACGTGATGCCGGAATCCACGCCGACATAAGCATCCAGCCGCTGCAACAGCGCCGGCAGCTCGTCCAGCTGAAAGCGCCCGGTGGCGTCGATCAGGCGCGGGCTGTTGACCTGGCTGGCAATCGCCTGCGCCAGCGGGCTGTCGCCGCCGCTGCCAATCAGCACCAGATGGGCGTCGCTGGCGGCCAGCAGGCGCTGGCAGACTTCCACCAGCTTGGGCACGCCCAGTTCTTTGAGTTTGTTGGCGGCGCTCACCCCCAGACCGATGGCGCGCCCGGCCGGCAGGTGCAGCGCCGCCAGCGCGGCGGCGGCGCTGTCGGCCAGATGAATCTGCTTGTCGCGGCCCAGCGTCACGCCGTGGCGGGCCAGCAGGCGGGCCAGGGTGTCCAGCACCAATTCGCCCGGCTGGTGCGCCTCGCCATCGCTCAAGCAGGCGCGCGCCGCCGCCAGCGTGCGCCCCGGCCAGGTGGGCACAATCGACCAGCGCCGCGCGGCGCCAGCCCAGAACGGCGCCAGCCAGAACGACAAATTGGGCGACAAGGTCAGCACGGTGTCGTACTGGCCGTCGCGCAGCAGACGCAACAGCGCGCGGCGGCCGGCCAGGCCGCGAAACGCCCGCGCCGGCTGCGCCAGACGGCGCAGGCCCGGCTGGTGGGCGATGATGCGGCTGGTGATGGGGTCGTGCAGCACGGTCAGCTCGGCGTGCGGATAAGCGGCGCGCAGCGCGGCAATCACTGGCGTGGCGCACAGCATGTCGCCAATCTTGGCGGTTTGAATCAGCAGGATGCGGCGCACCGGAGTGGCGCGCGCGGCGCGGGCGCGCCAGGCCAGCCATGGCCAGCACAGCCAGGTCAGCAACAAAGCCATCATGACAACACCTCGTCAAACACGCGCGTGACGCCGGTCACATAGCTGTCCAGCGTATATTCGGCCAACACCCGCGCCCGCCCGGCGGCGCCCATGGCCTGGCGGCGGGCCGGGTCGGCGATCAAGGCGGCCAGCGCGGCGGCCAGCGCCTCGGCGTCGGCGTAGGGAAACAACAGGCCGGTGTGGCCATCCACCACCAGCTCGGCCGAGCCGGTGACGCGCGAGGCCACCACCGGCTTGCCCAGCAACATGGCTTCCAGCAGCACGCGCGGCAGGCCTTCGCTGGCGCTGGCCAGCACGCAGATATCCAGCGCGGCGGTCCATTCCAGCACCTGCGCCTGAAACCCGACAAAACGCACGCACTCGTCCAGCCCGGCGGCGTGGGCCTGCTGCGCTAGCGCACTGCGCTGCGGGCCGTCGCCAATCACCAGCACACACAGCGGCGTGGCACTGCGCAGCCGCGCCACGGCGGTGAGTAAATCCGCCACGCCCTTGCGCGGCAGCAGCGA
>ERZ650307.575-NODE-575-length-20811-cov-4.904172_pt1 | contig 20811 bp, 17 predicted proteins | sample MGYA00376243_ERZ650307 | MGnify/ENA primary metagenome ERZ650307 (study PRJEB26733, sample SAMN07839242) | wastewater metagenome | biome: urban; feature: artificial channel; material: waste water | place: USA: North Carolina | collected 2016-03-31 ... | reverse complement strand
TGCCATCATCATCAAAATGAATTGCCAGTGGCATTAAACGATTCACCACTTTTTGTACATCACCACGGCGATATTGTCCATCCATCGAACCCGAGGCATCGAGTACCAATGCCACTCGTGCTGTCAAACCCAATAAGTTTTTCTTTTCTAATTGAACCAGAGACTTTTTAGTCAGATCAATAATTGAGGCATTGCCTGTTTTTTCAGCTTTTTCCAGCGAGAGTTTTTTCTTTAAATCAAGTCTTGATGCTACAGGTGTCACATTTAGGGAAGCCTGTGTTTGTGATATTGGCGCTGGAGTTGATTCCTCTGCAACTTCACCACCAAAATGTTGAATCAATGCCGCCAAACCTGCATTGAATCCTTGCCCAATGGCAGCCAAACGCCAAATATTATCTTTACGATAAATTTCAACCAACATCGTGGCTCGTTCCTGAGCAAAGAGCTGCCCCTCTAATTTCAATTCAGCAATCGGCTGTAATTGTAAATTTAAAATTTGAATCGTGGCATGTTGCAACTGTGACATCACTGCCTGACCATCAATCGCAGCAGTTAAAACGAGATATTGGATTGTGTTTGGTAACTGATCAAGATTGACCAAGAAACGACTCTGTTGTAGCTGATTATCGAGTAACTGTACCGCCTGACACGGTGTTTTAGGCTGATTATAAAACGTCATATAACGCTCATCACTCAATTTATATTGAGCATCCAGACCAAAACTGGCAAGGTCAAGTATAAAGCTGGCTTGATATTGAATCTGAATATAAAAAGCGTTTTGGCCCTGCAATAAATCATTTAATTTTATTTTTTGTCCACGAATTAAATTCAGCATTTCTTTTAATAGCCTATTTTATCATTATTTTTTCAGGTAAGGAAAAATAGTGCCTAAACACTATTTTTCCCAAGCAGGTTTGCCGACTTAAACTGCTACGCCATAAGAGGCTGCTAAAGGCCCTAAACCACCTGCAAAACCCTGACCAATGGCACGGAATTTCCATTCGCTGCCATTTTTATAAAGCTCACCAAAGATCATTGCTGTCTCAGTGCTGCTATCTTCCGATAAGTCATAACGTGCAATTTCGCTACCGCCTGCGTCATTGATCACACGGATATAAGCATTACCAACCTGACCAAAGTTTTGGTTGCGTGTCTGACCATCATAAATCGTCACTGCAAAAATCACCTTGCTCACATCAGCAGGAACTTTGCTTAAATCAACGCTTAAAGTTTCATCATCGCCATCGCCTTCACCTGTGCGGTTGTCACCATTGTGTTTTACTGAACCGTCAGATGAAGTCAAATTATTGAAGAAAATAAAGTCAGTATCTGCACGTACCTTACCGTTTTCTCCAACAAGGAATGCAATCGCATCAAGGTCAAAAGCCTGACCATCTGTCACGCGAGGGTTCCAGCCTAAACCGACCGTTGTTTTAGTGATTCCTGGCGCTTCTTTAGTCAAGCTAACATTGCCACCTTTAGTTAAGCTAATTGCCATGAGTTATTCTCCTTATCTCATTGCTAAATTATATTTTATGGATATAACAGTTTTGTTATATCCCAGGATTTTATCAAGATTGTGTCTGTCTTTTTTCATAGGCAATTGATGAGAGAACTGCCCATATAATGAACGCCACTCCAATCAGGCCTGTTACCACTTCTGGCACATGCCCACCTGTACCTGTGTATAGCATAATTGCTGCCAGCATTCCAATTGCATACATTGCACCATGCTCCAGATAAATAAAGGCTTCCAATGTGCCTTTTTCCACCAGATAAATGGTCATGGAACGTACAAACATTGCACCAATCGCAAGACCAAGCATAATCACAACAACATCAGTTGTAATTGCAAAAGCACCAATCACACCATCAAAACTGAATGAGGCATCCAGCACTTCCAGATAAAGGAAACCACCAATACCAGCCTTGACAACCGTACTTGATGCACCTTTAGTTACGCTTTCCTGTGGTTCCTCTGCCTCTTCTGACTGGCTGCTTTCAAGTAAATGACCCAGTGCCTGAACACCCACATAAACCACAATACCCCAGATGCCTGCAATCGCCACCACCAATTTCGTCTCTGGCGCAACAAAACCCACCATAATGAGAAGGGCGATCATTGCAACGAAAACTGACATGGCAGGAACATTCGCTAAATTTGCTAAACGTGATTCCAGCCAATGAAACCAATGCGTGTCCTTACCATCATCAAACAGGAAGTTAAGGAAAACCAAAAGCAGGAACATGCCCCCAAAGGCAGCAATTTCCGCGTGATGTGCCAATAACTTTTCAGAATACTGAACTGGATCGTTGAGTGCCATCTGGACAACTTCGACCATTCCCATATCTGCGGTTATGGCCACAATTACAATTGGGAAAATCAGGCGCATACCAAAAACGGCAATGAGAATCCCGACAGTTAAAAAGATTTTTTTCCAGAATTCATCCCAGTGACGCAATATTGATGCGTTGACCACAGCATTATCAAAAGATAGCGACACTTCCATCACAGCCAAAATCGTAGTGATCAGCAATACCCGAAGCATTGCCTGCACGCCTGCCTCTGGTCCATGACTGAAGCCCCACCATGCAGATAATGCCAGACAAATCACGGTAAAAATAATTGAGAAACGAAAATGTTTCATTGTTACCCTTTCAAAAAAATCTCAAAACATACATCTTGTCTGCTTTGAGATATCGGTTTTAGCCAACTTGAATACCATATTGTTGACACATTGCAGCAAGTCCGCCCGCATAGCCCTGACCGACTGCTCTAAATTTCCATTCGCCATTATGACGATAGACTTCACCAAATACCATGGCGGTTTCGGTTGAATAATCCTCGGCCAAATCAAAACGAACAATTTCTATGCCTGAATCCTGATTGACGACACGGATAAAAGCGTTGGCAATTTGTCCAAAATTCTGTCCACGACTTTGGGCATCATGAATGGTGACCGTAATGGCAATCTTTTCAATTTCAGGAGAAACTTTAGATAAATCCACCACTAAAGACTCATCATCACCATCGCCCTGACCTGAACGGTTGTCACCCGTATGCTCAACCGAGCCATCCTGTGATTTTAACTGGTTGTAGAAAATAAAATCATGGTCGCCACGCACCTTGCCTGAGGCGGTTAATAAAAACGCACTGGCATCCAAGTCAAAAGATGCGCCATCAGTTGCACGTTCGTCCCACCCCAAACCAATTAAAATACGAACTAAAGTTGGATCTGTTTTACTTAGGGAGAGATTTCCCCCTTTATTTAAGCTAATTGCCATATTTTTTCTCCCTCATTGCATCATGATAGAAATTTAATTGGAGTTAAAAGTCAATAGGTTTTTATTTACTACCTGCTACCCAGCGCAAGCCAAAACCAAAAGCCTGATCCAGTTCTTTATGACCAGGTACATAACGAACATGTCGCTGCACCTGAATATTGCCAGCCTGATTGGTCAGTTCGACAATGCCACACATACCCAAGGGCTGTCCCTCAGTTAAACGAATTTCAATGGGTGGCTGGTCTGGCACAAAAATGGTGACCACAGCATCTGTTTCCGCCCAATTGGGTACACCCTCGTAGATAAATGCGAATAACACGACACGGCGAATTTCTTGCCAGTATTTCCCATTGATCCTCAGCCATTCACCACCCTGTAACGCCCCAGTACGGTCGTCCGCAGAAAGCTGAATAAATGGAAAACCGTTAAAATCCCCAAAACGGTTGCCCAATGCCTGAATCACGGACTTGGTGCCATCCTGCATTTCAAATAGACAGCCTAAATCCAGATCAATTCCCTGATTCTGGTTGAGCAGTTTTTTAAAGAAGCCTGCCGATTGGGGCTGTATAGAACGCTGATTCCAGTTGAGATTAATCTTAATCTCACCAAAACCCTGTGTCTGTTTGGTTAAATTAATTCGACTGTTGCCTTTGTCCAGCGTAATTTTACTGAGGTTTATTTTAGACTGAGGCGGTGTAGCAACAGGTGCTGGCGGCGGCGTGTTGGGTTGATCGTTGATTTCAACACCAAAATATTCGGAGAGTGGCTTTAATCCACCATTAAAGCCCTGATTGACAAAGCGGAATTTCCATTGATCCTTATAGCGATATACTTCAGCCAAAATGAGGGCTTTTTCAGTCTTTTCAGCACTATTGACAATCGCTGTGGCGCTTAACTGTCCATTTTGCCATAACTCAACCTCAATATTCTGAAGCGCATTGATTGCACTCTGTCCATCAATGGTGGCACACAAAGCGATCTTATTCAGTTCCAGATCCAGCAATTGGGTATTTAAATTGAATTGCGCCAAATAAGGCGTTTTACCATTTGCCTCAATTAACTCAACACTACGGTTTAAAGTGTGTTTCTGTCCATAAAAAATCATGTCCGCATCACCACGAACCTTGTTTTGGGCATTGAGTAAATATGCACTTACATCTAAATCAATATGTGCAGGTAATGCAGTTTTGATTTTAATCTGACACTGAGGTTGTGCCAGTACCAAATTTGCACCCGCAGTCAATTGTTGCATTATTCATTATCCTCTTTTTTTTAGTGTTATTGCTTCATGCCAAATATTTGTGATCGCTCTAATATACGTTCTGCCCAACGGCGATGTGTAGCAGGCTCCAACATACTTCCATGACAGGCGAATACAGCCTGACCAGAATCTCTTAAAATATCCTGAGCTTGTTTCAATTCAATATCATTGACTTGATAGGCCTGATGCACAATCGCAATCTGTGCAGGGTGAATAATGGTTTTTCCAGATAAACCATGTTGTAAATCCAGATATAACTCGTCCTGCAATAACTTCACCTGAGTAAAATGCTCACAGACAGGCGCACTCAGTGCAAAGCCATAAGGTAAAAACTGCCCCGCCAGATTTGCAATTAATGCCCCAATAGGCGTTTGATACAGGGTCAAATCACTTGGACGGCGCACAGCCAGACAGTTGAGTAAATCATTGCCGCCTATTCGCAGCACCAGAACCTGACGAAAGTCCTGTTGCAGTGCCTGACGTAATTCACGCATAGCGCCCATATCAAAGGTTTCTGCATCTTCAAGTGTTGGCATCACCTGAATAAAGTCAGGCAATATCTGCTGCCATTGTCGTAATTGATTTAAGCAGAATTTAGGCAATACCATGCCATCCGCCATGATCAGTTCTGGCCACTGTGCCAATTCTTCCGCCATTGCAATATGGCGAGGGCGTATGAAGATTTTAGGATGTTGTGCTTGACGTGGTTGATCCTGAACCTGTTGCAACAAATGCTTTAAATTGACTTTTGCAGCTTCCACCTCATGCTCGGAAACTGCATCTTCCAGACAGATGACCAGAGAACGTAACTCAGGGTACTTTTCCCCATTCACCACTTGCCATAAATCGGGTCTGGTCGCAGGCATATAGAGTGTTGCACCTAAAGATAATGCCGATAACATCAACCTGCTCCCAATTTCTGAATGAGGGTAATTGCGCGATAAGGTGCGATCTGGTCACCCACTATCTGGACTGGTGTATGGGTTATTTCGGTTAAATGACGTAACAATGCCGTGTCGGCATCATTGGCATCCCTGAGCAGAACCAGATCAGGCACACGCCTTAAAATTGCCCGTGTTGCTTCCGCAATGCTTGGCTTGATCCGATTGATATTGGTAATTTGATAATGTTCTGCTAATTGTTTAACCACAGCCTGACTTCGCTGTCTTTGTAATTGCTGTTGAGCGCTTGTCCAAACGGCATTTTTTTCTGACGGAAGTTCACGGCGTATCTGATTGATTTGTTTAATAAATGACTGTGACATATCAAAAGCTTTTAAATGATTATATTCAACACAGCCATGCCACTGACCGAGATTGCTTTCCTCAATCTCGTTGAATTGCAAAGCCTCATTTTCGCAAATACTACGGGAAATTAATCCTGAAATGGTTGAGCCTAAAACACCTGATGGAATCAACCAATCCTCACCACTGGCTGCCAACCAAGCACATCCACCAATATCTGACAACACCACCAAGGGCAAAGGTCGATCAGCAAAACGGGGGTCATTGGCTAGACTCCGTTGCAATTCCTTTTGAATCGCGCCTTTTCCAGTCCAGCCATCTACAAACACTAAAGATTGATGGCCATGTTTGGCAATAATCGTTTCAAGTGCGGCAAAATCTATACCACGATCCCTGATAATGCTGATGCCATAATGCACACAGTCACGCCCCATGTCCTGCAATGCATGATAAAGCAACACCCCTAATGGCACACCAGCACGTACAAAACTGACCAGAACAATCGGTTCAGCAAACTCTACTGACAGCGTTTGTGCCAATTGCTGCACCTCTTTCGCCAAACGTTGCTGCCCATACTGCATTGCCTGTTCAAATAACTGTAAATGACGTTCAGTAGGTGGATTCTCCTGACCAATCATCTGTGAATAATGTTTTTCACCTGATTGAATCAGGCGTTCCTTTTCCAATGTGTCTGTTGGTCGAATTTGGGTACGTTTTAATAAAAATGTGACTTGCTCAGGCTGATAACTTCCACTAAACCCTTGTGTTAAAATGAGTTCTGATGCTTTTTCCCTACTAATTTTTGGTTTACTGGTAATCGCCATAATATCCTTCTTGTTTGTACTGCTGCGTCAGATTGTGTTTTACCCAACGATTCAACTGGCTATGGTTTGGCATTCCCCACCAGTGACATAAATTCAAAAACTCAACATCCGATAAACTGTCGCCATAGCCTAAAATTGGGCGTTGTTGTACGCTAAGTTGCTGCAAAAGAAACCTGGCCGCATTGGCCTTACTCACAGGCTGTGGAATCAGTGCCAGATTATTACCATTTAAATGGAAGTAAAAACCTGACAACAAATTCGCATCAAGCCCATTCAGTAATTGAGGCAAAAAATTTGGTGCATAGGGATTGTCATTTTCTGTATTTTGCTTTGCCACAACATACAATCCCAATCCCTGTTCTTCAACCACCCATGTCCGAATTGAACCAAAATGTCTGGAATGCTGCTGCACAGCTTCAATCAGGGCTTCCTGACGTGTCTGATAGGGTTGTAAAGCCTGTTGCATCTCTCCATGCCATTCAGCATTGACACTAAGGTCCGCATTCAGCACTGTTCCACCATGAGAACAGACCGCCCCATACTGAAAGGGTAAATGAACTCGGGATAAAGCCTCGGCACAGCGTGCAGTCACTGGAATCACATGGGTACTATGAAATAGCCACTGTACAAAATGCTGTTGTATCGGGTTCATATAGGCCAGAGCTTGTCCCTGTTTATCTGTGGTGACCATTTTAAAGTCAGCTTCAGGTGTAATGCGGCGATGGGTCTGGAACAACGTGTCATCCAGATCCACCAGCATTAAGGGTGTACGAATTTCACTGGAGTCAAATAAAAAATCAGTCATTTACAACACACAAGTTAAAATTTTGATGAGGATAGTCCACAGCACTGATCACTTCGGCATTTGGCAACGCTTCAAGCAGGCTTTTCGCGACTGAATGTGTTGCGGTTTCGACAGTAATCAACACTCGGTCATAATCCTGTGGATTGATGTTGTAGACAAAATTCTGAATACCTAAACCATAGTTATCCGAAAATGCCAGAGCAGACTGAATGGCATGTCCCACAGCAATCGGTGAACGGGTAATTGCACTAAATTTCACATCTGCACCTTGCTGCTGCAAATACTCTGCCAACAGGAAAGAAGACCAGACATACTCGCCACTGCCCAGCACCAAAATACGTTCATCAGGCTGTACCGCCAACCGAATATGCGCGCCACTGTCCTGAATGGGTAAACGTCCCCAAGTCGGTTCTGCTAAAGTAGCAAACGCGCCAAAAGCAACTGTATCGACCTTTGGCATATTGATCTGGATTGGATGCTCAGCATCACGCCATTGCCATTTGCCTGTCATTAATGCTACAGACTGACAGTTTAGATCGGCAATATGAATGCCTGATGACCAATCTGCCAGCGTGGCAGTCACCACATGAGAAATTTGATTCAGCCCTGCCTGTTGTAAAGCATGGATTAAATTGACAAAGGTCTTGCCAGTTGATGCTTCATCGTCTACCAGTACAATGCTTTTGCTGTTTAGAATCTGTTGTTGAAGCTCTGCATCAGGCGAACCATATAGCAACTGGTCTTGTGCATGGCTATGTTCTTCCAAAAAACGTGCCAGTAATGGCGCACCATGTACTGGATGGCGTGTCGTTGTCACATAAATCGCTTCAGGATAACGTTGCTGCAACACCTGATGAACGCCTGCGCCCAGCCCAACCGCCGTTTCCGCCATGCCAATAACCAACACAGGTTCAGGTAAATCATCAGGAACCAGCTCAGCCAAATCAGTAAAGGCATGGCGCATAATGTGGGGACTGACGGGAATATGCCGCCCTAATACTTTCGATACAAATAAAAATGCACGCTTTGGATTAATGCGTTCGGCAAAACCCAATAAATCCTGCCATTTCCAGTGGCTATTGTCATTGGGTTGTAAGCTTAATACTCCCCTCTGTAATTCAATCTCAATCATATATATCTTAAATCTAACTTAAAAATTATATTTATACCGTTCTTTATACCACACAAACACTTTGGCTAATATGTCGAACCATGACAGTATTTTCAATTTTTTCAGGCTGATAATCCAATCCGAATGTTTCTGCAATAGCAGCGTGGACCAGATTGACACCACTATAGAATGTGTGCCCTATTCCACCCGAAGGGCGAGGATTAACTTCCAAAATAAATAATTGCCCACGATCATTATAACGGGCCTGCATATTCACCAAACCATCACAGCCAAACAATTCAGCAACCTGTCTGGCCAGTTCAATGGCCTCATCTTCGAGTTTCAGTTGCTGATAGCCACCGCGCTGTTTACAACGGACAACCGCACATCGGACTTGCCCATGCACACAAAACATATCCACTGAACATTCCTGACCCGATAAAAATGGCATCACCAAATAGGCAGGCGGATTCGGTGATTGTCGATAACTTTCAATAAATGTTTGTGGATGCGCCCTAAAATTCTGACTATTGGCAAACATATCAAATGATGTCGCCTTTGTATCCAGATGCCAAAAACCTGATGCAAATACACCTGTCACAGGCTTTACACATACTTCACCTTTCTTCGACCAACTTTCATAGGCGGCTTGCAACTCTTCAGCATGATATACAGTGGTGGCAGGGACAACCGCAATCTGATGGTGTAAACAGGTTTGGGTAAATACTGATTTATCATGTAATTGGGCAATCTGCTCCATGTGATCGCAGCCAGCCATAATCCGAATACCCAAAGCCTCAAAACGGTGTTTCTGTTCCAGATAAATTCGTCCAAAACGCCCTGCAATAATTAGCTTTACCTTTAGGCGCTGTGCCTGTTGTAGCACCCACTCCACGCGCTCAGCAACGGCAGGCTCCTGTAACGCAATATCTGCAACAGATGTGATTTCAGGCCGCCACTCGGGATGGGAGGCCACCACATGAATAGGCAGATTAAAAGGTGTATGTTTTGCTGCCAAAATTAAATCTCGCTGACAGGAATGGGCTTGGGTAAACCAGATTCCAATAGAGTTTTCAGCGATATTCATTTCTGTATTTGTTCCCGTCACTTCTAAAGCTGCATTCATTCACATTCCACCATTTGTACCACCACTAAACGTCCGCCATCCTGACGTGACAATAAAATCTGCTTTCCATCGGTCAATTCAATTTTTCCACCTATCGGAATAATCTCTTTGCTTGCCACGTCCATCAGTTCAGGTAAATTCTCATTAACCAGCCACCATTGCTGTTGATGGAAAATAAAATAACCCACCCGTTTGGTTTGCTCTACACTTAAACGTTCATTTGGCGCAATCAAGTTATTGGCATGCCATTGATAAATTGATTGGCCTGTCCAGACCATCAAACGGTGATTATCAGGCCTAAAGTTACCCTCTCTGCGTGCCGAATATAGGTTTAATACAGGCAATTTGCCGTGAAATGCCGTGCCACAAAATGGGCATACAGGTTTGGTGCTGTTGTCAAATACATACCATTTTTGACCACAATCTGGATTTAGGCAGGGCTGCATTAAATCAACCGTTTTCACCAATGCCGTTTCCCAGTCATTGGCAGATGGACGCTGCTGCGGTTGATGTAAACCTGTAACAAAACTCTGTAGAAAGAGTTCCTTTAAATACGGCCCTGTCACCGTAAATGGAATTTTTTCGGGATCTGCCCATGGCAAGGCACTCGGACGAACCTGCGCCACTTTAACCCGATTACCTGCATCCGTTGGGTGTTCAATAAATAATGCATTTTCACCCATTGCCAGATTTTCATCTTTTTGTGGGTCATTGACATCATGTACTTTGCCACCACGTAATGGATGGCGATAGAGCAAATACATATAAATCAGCACAGCCAAGGCATGACGATCCGTCATGATATTGGGCAAATGCCGTTGGGGATCATCTTTTTTAAGATGGTTGGTCATCACCACTTCAGGCGCAATAAAATCTGGTGTTCCCACCACATCAGGCGGATATTTGCCTGGCACAACCAAACCATCAACATCAATAACGCAAGCACGCCCCATGACAGGGTCAATCAAAATATTTTTATAGGACAAATCGGAGTGGGCCAAACCAGCCGCATGCATACGGCGCACTGCACGCGCAATTAAAATACAAATCTTGAGATAGTTCAGCCATGTGCCTTTTTCTCGTTCATCCAGAAAGCGGTTCTGGTTATTGGCACTGGCAAACCATTTTCCCTCTTTTTCTTTCCCTTTAATCCCCAAAAAATCATTATTTTTAGAACCAAACTCAAAGAAAAATGGCTTTTGATAAGTAGGTGCTGTAATCCCAAGCAAGCCATTGTATTCCACCAAACCATCAGGCCAGCAAAATACATTTTTCCAGTAATCACCACCCGCACCGTTAAAAATACCTTGCCATTTATTGCCCACAATTTCTTTTAACCGATCTTTCTGCCGTTCCAGTTCAGCCTGAGACTGATAAAAATGGTTTTTTTCCTTGCTAAAAAAACACACCACATAAGATTTATCAGGAGAAAAATATACATCTTTCATCGCACCCGAACCGATCACTTCATCAATAAATGCAATTGGACGGCCATCGAGCGTTTGACATTGAATAACTTTACTCATCTACCACCCCTACTGAGTCATCTGGTACAGTCATATTACTTATTTGATCATCTTGTAGCATTTGCCATAAAATCGCCAATGTTCGATCATCATGATGTCCTGCACTAAAGAATTTTGACCATTCCAGTAAAGCCTGTTCAGGTTGTTCCTGTTGTAAGTGTGGTTCAATTTCTTGCCAAAGTGCCTGCCATTTTTGTTGATTTTCCAGCCCTGCATCTGTTTCAAAACGCGGATCAGAAATCCCATCAGTCATGAGAATTACTGCCTGAGCGTCATCAAAATAGCCAATATGGACTCGCTGTTTAAAATCTCGCAGCAAACAACCATAATCTAAAAAGCGGGTTTGTCCTGCAAATTCCCCCCCATCAGGTTTACCCATTAACCGCACGCGGTCTTTACCATAAACTGCAATCGCTCCATCACCGACCCAAAAACTACTTATAAAGGTTTTATTGTCTTGTTGCCGTACCACTGCAAACAATAATGTTGTAGCAAACAATTTAGAGGCAACGCCTTGTCGAGTGGCTTCATGTTCAATTTGTTCAATGGCTTCTGTTACGGCTGAATAAAACGCATCACTAAATTGATTGCCTAACTGATGCGCTGCATTTTTGGTTTCAGGATCATCATTGGCTCCGATTTGCCACTGTGCCAGCAATCGGTCAGATTCACCTGATTGTTTTTGCATGAAAGCTTTTAAATACTCACCAACAGTATTCACCGCAACCCTCGACCCCTCACGGGAAAATTCGGCACTTCCTGCACCATCTGCCACAACCAATACCGACCAATTACTATCCGCGACCTGAGCAACAAAAAAATCATCATCACGGAATGTTCCTGCATGTTCATGTGAACGTCCTCGCTGACTACACGCAGCAATATTAAAATCTGCCGCCTTAATCAATTGACAACGATTATTTGCTTTCCAATACATCGCATTTGGATCAGGCTCATTCACCTGCCATAAACTACGCGGGTCAGCCGTGACAATAAACGTGACTTCCCCTGACAACCATCCTGCCTGCTCATTTGCCGTTTTATATTGAAAAATGAGTTTAAATTCACCTGCCTGTGTGGGTATGCCTGAAAGTTGCTGTGTCACTGCATCAAAACAAATACCCAGATTTTCAGGAATCCTGACACTTTCATGATGAATCTGTACATCCTGTTTCACGGGATGTTGCATTTGAATGCTGGCTTGATAGTCCTGTCCCACTCTAGCGTTGGGAATCTGAAAGTGAGGCATTTTTTTCACCGTTTTTACCCCAGTTTGCAGGGATGTTGAGGCATTGTCTGGAATAGGGCTGGATTGTTTTTCAATGATTGGAGTCGTTACGGCCAACGGTAAATGTGTAGGCTCAACCGAATTAGATTCAGATAAATCTGTCATTTCGGATAATATGGATTGATTGTCATTATTTGGTGGTGTCAAAGGTTGTTTCTGTTCTGATTCAAGGTGCACAGATTCTGCTTGAGCAGTATCAGGCTGTGGATAAAAGCCCAGAGGTTCTACAGCATTCTTTGACACCCCATGCTTTTCACATGGGCTATTTTGCACAGGCGCATAAATCGGCAAACGTCCCTGTTGCAATATTTGTTGTAACAAACATCCCTGAAAGTCTGGCAACTGCTCCAGTTGAAAACCCACCGCATCATAAAACTGTTCTGCCAGATCATGATAGGCATTGTAAAGACGCTTATTTTGTAGACATTGCTGCCACCATTCCTGATTTTGCATCTCAGTTAATGACTGGCTTTTATGATTTAAAAGTTGTGCTAATGTATCAGCAAGGGCCTGTTTTAATTCTGGTGTTAATGGCTGAAGCATAAATAAAAAATTCCTTTTTAGCCTTAAGACGAATACCCTAGCCTCGACCACGCTGCACATCAAACCCATCCGAACCGCCATAGCCAAAACTCACCTGACGGCGGCACCACGGACAACTGACTTCTTCACTAAAACCGTCATAACACATCAATTGACCACAGCCACACATGGCAAATGCCGTTTCTGCCAAACAATGTGGGCACTCAGGCGCGCCTTCAAGCAAAGTGGTATTGATTTGCTGTTGGTGCTGGCTTTGATCTGACCATGTAAAATAATCCTCATCAATTTTGCAGCACTCTTTCAGTTGGTAGTGATACAAATTGAGGTTAATATCTAAGTCTTTAGGGGCCTGATACTGAATTTCACGTTCAAATTTCATCAAATAAGGGCGATTTAACTTTCCACAACGCCCAACAAAAGTTGCACACTGCTCATCCAGCAAAGTTCGTGGCTGAACATCTTTAATCAGCCGCATATAGCGTTCATCCAAAGGCGGTAGATGTTGCTGCTGTTCACCATCCCCCACACTTTTACTTTGTGCAACGACTGAGGCACTGATCCATTGGAAAAACCTTTGGAAATCCTTTTCATTCAACTCATCAAAGGCTATGCAGTGTTCTGTCAGTTGCTTTAGGGTGTGATAATCGACATTTTTCCCCATTCCCAGTGCAATCAGTGTACAACGGCGAGCATACTTTTTTTGCCAGCGATAAATAGCATCCTTGCATTCATCGGTTGGTCGCCCATCTGTAAATAAATATACGACTGGCTTCCAGTCACCTTTGGTTTCCGTTGTCGTCTTGATCAAATGACGATCAAACTCATTCATTAAATGTTCCAATGCCTTGCCTAAATGTGTACCACCACCTAAAGGTAATTTCACTGGATAATAAGCAAACACTTCCACCAAAGGCACAAGGGTTCGGACAATTCCTGCAAAGGCAATCATTGACACATATACGGTTTCCAGCGCATAAGGGTCTTTGCGTAATTGCTGCATGATAAGCTGGATACCCTGCTGCATCTGCTCAATATTTTTCCCCACCATGGATTCAGAACAATCCAACACAAAAAAAACAGGTAAACGGCGCATCTAACTGAATATCCTTAATCTTAATAATGTTATTTATAAAACCAGTTGCACTTCAGGCGGTGGTGGTGGCAATGAAATCGAGCTTGAAATGCCTGCACTGCTGCTGCCTGCCACTACACTTGCCGATACCCATTTGAAGAATCCTGAAAATGACGCAGCATCCATGGTATCCAATACCACAACCTTATCTGTCAGTTGCAATAAATGTTCAGTTTTGGCTTTGGGCCCTGCCGCACAGGCAACAATACTGGCAAAGTTTAATTGCTGAATCACAGGAACTGCTTGCTGATATGCATACACATCTGAGGGTGAGCCATCTGTCATGACAAATAATAAAGGTCTCCAGTCCCCTTTAATCTCATCGCTACTTTTTTGAATTTGCTGGCTCACTTGTTCTGCCAACAACTCCAGAGCAGCGCCCATAAAGGTTGCCCCTGCACTTGGCACATCAATATTGTTCAATTGAACCTGATCGAGTGGGGTCAGTGGCAAATAGACCTTTGCCTCTAAATCAAAGGTAATAATACTTAAATGCACACTTTCCAGTGCATAAGGGTCTTGCCGTAATGCACTAAGCATCGACTGTAATCCAACATTCACAGAATGAATTGGCTCTCCTCGCATTGACCCCGAAGTATCCAATAAAATATAAACAGGCAAACGGCGCATTATTATTTTTCCTTATTTTCAGTATATTATTCACTTTCTTTTTTAACATAATTTTTTTGGTTCTACTATGCACCAGCCCTTAATTACTTAAAACAAATAGACAATTCTGTATTTTTAATAAGTATTCGCAACAAGCCGTTAGATAGAAACCACAAGCCAAATATTAAATTTAGGGGGACTCAAGCATCAGGACTTGAGTTGAATATTCTGTAACTCACCATCAAAGGTTTCAATTAAACTTTTAATGGTGAGTTCCTGCTGTAACAACTCAACAGCCCGATGAAACGCCTTTTCCTTACGCATGACCTGCATGGTAAAAGGTGTTATCGAATCAATATCTTGATATTGCACATTAAACTGCGTATTCGGCCACTGTGACTTAAGTGCATCTTCCAACGCCTGCCTTAATTGTGACAACATGCCCTCGTATTTCTGCGGAATATGAAACACAGATGAGCCATTAATATGCCCCTGCATAATGCCATGCTGTGCCAACTCCTGAACGGCTGGCGAAAGTTCACTATTTCTAAACCAGTATTCCCATTTATCCAGATTCCACTCACCCTCCAAAACCTGTTCACGAAGTTTAAGAATATCTTGAGGCATGAGATTAGCTTGGTCTGCCAAATGCATCGTTTCAACCTGTTGAACTACATCAACCACAGGCATGGCAAATTGGTTTTCAATTTGCTGTTCCGTAGCAATAAATGTTTCTTCAAACAATTCAGGTTCAGCCTTAACGTTTGGCTCAGGTGCTTGATTGATGATTTGTGTAACTTCAGTTTGTTCTTCTACGGGAAAAATCAATACCTCATCTGATTCTTTGAATTCACTGGAATGAGCATTTTGCTGATGGATAGCTGAATGATCCAACCCAATCAGTTGCCCATCCGCTGCATCAAAAACCATAACATTTTCATTCTGAATAATGCATTCAGGTTCAGGTTCAGGTTCAGGTTCAGGTTCAGGTTCAGGTTCAGGTTCAGGTTCAACACTAACCATTTCCTGCTGAACCACAAGCTGTTCTTCAACAATAGTAACTTGCTGCAATTGCTGAATTTCTGCTGGACTTGGCTCAGTTGAAACGACTTGCTGATGAGAAACTACAATATTTTGTGGGTTTGTGCCCCCAACAGTAATTTCACCAGCAGATAACGGTCTAAATGCGAGCAAACGCAAGACACACATTTCAAAACCTTGCTCTTGCGTGACTGCAAGTTGCAGATCAGATCGTCCCTTACATGCAATCTGATAGTAAAGCTGCAAATCCTGAGCAGAAATCAGTTTGGACAAATGTAGAATTTTTCGATTGATTTCTTCACTGTATTTCAAGGCAAGATCAGGCAGATACTGCAACAACGCCAACTCATGCAAGGTTGAAACCAACTGATCCAGAACCAGAGAAACATCTAAAGCCTGTTGCCTAAACTGCAACAACAACTGGCTGACATGCGCTTGTTGGTTGTGATGAATTGCTAAAATCAGGTCATAAATAATGGTTCGGTCAATCAGCCCCAGCATGTCTTTGACATCTTGATGATGTACAGCTCCCTGACCATAGGCAATGGCCTGATCCGTTAAGGATAATGCATCACGTAATGAACCCTGTGCCGATTCAGCAATTTGCCAGATCGCATCCTGATCAGCTTCAATATGTTCTTTATTTAAAATAGCGGTTAAATGCGTGGTAATTTCATCAACAGCCAAAGGGCGCAAAGTAAATTGCAAGCAACGTGAAATCACGGTAATCGGCAACTTCTGTGGATCGGTTGTTGCAAATAAAAACTTCACATGCTCTGGCGGTTCTTCCAGCGTTTTTAATAAAGCATTAAATGAATGCGTTGAAAGCATGTGCACTTCATCAATCAGGTAGACTTTGAAGCGACCCTGAGTTGGTGCATAAGGAACATTGTCCAGTAACTCACGGGTATCTTCAACTTTGGTACGTGACGCAGCATCAATCTCGATTAAATCAATGAAACGCCCTTCATTCACGGCCTTACAGGTGGCACAAACTTCACATGGGGTTGAGGTCACACCTGTTTCACAGTTCAGGCACTTGGCTAAAATACGGGCAATTGTAGTTTTACCCACACCACGTGTCCCTGTAAATAAATAAGCATGATGCAATCGTCCACGTTCCAATGCGCTGGTCAACGCACGGGAGACATGATTCTGCCCCACTAACTCATTGAAATTACGTGGACGGTATTTTCTTGCCAATACTTGATACATGGATACTCCTTATAGCCGCTTTAGCATACTGTGTTTTTAAGAAGCTGTGAATGAATCCCGAACTGATTGATCAAAATTAGGGTTTGTTGGCTGTGATACAAGACTTGCACCGCCTTTCAACTCAAGGGACAATACAGGTTATTGATTTATTTTCGGCTTCATCATCATGTCACAACCTTTAACGGTATTGGGCGGTATTACCGCAGAACAATTTTTAACTGAATACTGGCAAAAAAAACCACTGCTGGTGCGTAACGCAATGCCCGAAATTATTGGACTCATCGAACCTGATGATGTTAAGGAACTGGCATTGGAAGAGCATGTCAGCGCACGTTTGATCCGTCAAAAAAACAAGAACCCAAATGAATGGCACGTTAAATCCTCACCCTTAAGCAAAGGTGATTTTCAGAAACTGCCAAATTTATGGACAATTTTAGTTCAAGCGATTGATCACTATTCCTTTGATATTTCAGAGCTTTGGAAAAAGTTTCCTTTTATTCCGCAATGGCGACGTGATGACATTATGGTGTCCTACGCACCTAAAGGAGGATCAGTGGGCAAACACTTCGACTTTTATGATGTGTTTCTGGTGCAGGGACATGGTCATCGCCGTTGGCAGTTGGGTCAAATGTGTGACGAATCAACCGAGTTTGTGCCAGATCAACCTTTAAAATTATTGCCTGAAATGGATGTTCATTTTGATGAAGTTCTTGCACCAGGTGATTTACTTTATGTACCACCTGGACTTTCCCATTACGGTGTTGCGGAAGATGAATGCCTGACTTTTTCATTTGGTTTCCGTATGCCCAACCTCGCAGAAATGATGGATCGAATCAGTGACCAGTTTGCGGAAAACACCTTACTGAAAAATCCATTGCTGGATACTCCCCGCCAGCCTGCAACGACAATCGGTGAAATCAACGATACCGAATTTAGTTATTTAAAAAGTCAGCTCCTCGATTATCTGAGACAGGCACCTGAATTTGATGCGGCGATTATGGCATATATGAGCGAAGTCAAATATCCAGACAATATTCCTGAACCAGAAGAAATTGAGGCAAATGACCTGATTGAAATCGTGGATGCAGGCTATGCACTGATGCTTGAACCAGCGATGAAACTACTTTACAGACAGCAAAATGGATCATTAGAGTTTTGGGCAAATGGCGAACCTGTTTGTGTTTCTAAAGCGTTTGAAAAACAACTACAGCACCTGGCCAATGGTGAAAGCCTGATATTTGATAAACAGTTGAATGATACTGAAATACGGGAAGATATTGCCCAGTTGCTGAATGATGCCATTTTAATGCTGTTACCACCCAATTAAACTTGAAAAGTATAGCTATTAAATGAATCACTAAAAATGAGGGCCTGCAAAATATCAAAGGCCCTCATTAATCCAATACGACCCAAAAACCTGTTTTTGATAAGAGCTACATTTTATTCCTTGAATTAGAATAAGACTTACGCATTGACGGATTCAAAAAAGTATTAAACTAGTGGCTCTAGACTAGCAGAATACACGTAGACCACTTCAAAAGAAAAGTCATCTGAAAAGATGAACATAAAAAAGCCCTTGTAAAAAACAAGGGCTTTTTTTAATATTTGGCAGAGGATCAAGGACTCGAACCTTGACGAACGGTTTTGGAGACCGTCATGCTACCATTACACCAATCCTCTATAACAGCATGATCAAATCATAACGACTTAACCATAAAAAAAGCAAGTTATCCTTGCTTTTTAAATTTGGTGGGGGCGAAGAGACTCGAACTCTTACACCTTGCGGCGCTGGAACCTAAATCCAGTGCGTCTACCAATTTCGCCACGCCCCCGATGGGTATGCATATTAGTGAGAAACATTCGCTATGACAAGTCTTTCTGACAAAAAACTCTACCAAATGCACATATAATATTCAAATCAAACATTTATGTTTATTTTTACAGCAAATCAATCGCATTTAAACAATTTTTTACCTCTATCGCTGAGCTAAATCGCTGTTTTACATGTTTCTGCAATAAGCCTGTTAATAAAGGCAAAAAACACCGCAATTCATCAGGTAATTTAATTTCTAATTTCTGGCAATGTAGGACAGCCCATTCATGGTAGTTTTTTGCAGTTAATTTGCTTTGGGATAACCACTCATAAACAATGATGCCAAAAGCATATAAATCAGTTTGTATTGTTTTTGGCTTCCCATGAAAAAGCTCAGGTGCCATATAATGAGGAGTTGCGGTTAAATTTTGGATTGGTTGTAATTGATAACTTTGTTCAAAATCAATGAGCCTGCATGAGTTTTCATATAATCGAAAATGCTCTGCTTTTAAATCGCCATGAATCCAACCTAATTGATGCATACTTTCAATGGCTTGTAGCGCAGTTAAAATTTTATGGTAGATAACTTGGATGCTATCTGTTACCTGAATAGGGCTAAAAAATACATTTGTAGCAACACTAAGCAATCCTACCCCACACTGAGGAAGATCATCGTCATTTTTAATATGAGAAAGTGGTATAATTTGATGGGGCAATAAAAAATTCTGTCTAACTTGAGAGTTTTGTTGATAGAAATTTAGTTCTCGCTCAAATGCTTGCTCTAAAACCTCATGGCTATTGATTAAATGAAATTTAAGCCAATATTGTTGTTGCTCAATTTGGCAACGATATAAACGCCGCCCAAAAGCATAGCTTTCAGGTTTAGTACTTAAATTCAAATTATCCAGTTGAATATTTGAATCAAAGATCAACGTAGTAAAACTCATTCTGTTGCTTTTCTTGCTGCTTACGCAGTGATGTTAAACAATGCTCAATCGTTTTTCCAATCCGTGCATGAATTTCAATAGATGAAATCTTCAGCCATGTCGCTCGCTCTCCCTCTTGCTGCAAAACCTTAAAGAGTTTCGGACGTGGATTTTTAAGCATATAGCTATAATGTCTTAAACCATAGCGCGCAATAATATTTACATCGCCGTAATAACGCTGCCCTAAAATGCCATATCCATGATCTAAAACACGGCGAATCGGGAAAAAACTGCCCATATAATTACGTGTTAAATCCATAACTTCCAGAGCAAGCGATTTGCCTTGATGCCGAATAATTCGTTTAGGCCAGTTTAGAACATCGCGACGAAACCGTTCAGTATCACTTTGCATAAATGGCACGATATGCGGATTTACTTGGCTGGCAATGGTGTAATTTATATTATACAAACGAGCCATTTTTTCTTGTGGAAAATCACTACGCATACTCCCATCCACCCACTTGGTATTGGCCAAATAAGGTGTATGCTGACCATCGTAACGTTTACTGGTTAAGTGCACAGGCGGAAATAATACAGGTACAGCACAAGATGCTAAAACAGCACTCCACACCAAAACATTCGGCGCTGTGAGTGCATTCATAATCCGTGGGTTTTGTGCTGTGTTATACGGGGCAATTACAATATTAATATGTCGCTTTGACTGTTGATAGGCTTCTGCAAATGTCACATCACCCAAATTTTGCATCAGGAATTTTTTCAAATACATGACATCAGCAATACCACCATGACCTCGAATTAGCTCTGAAATTTTCCTGAATTGAAAAGCATCACTAAAAAAATGTTCGCCTTCGAGCAGTTCTGGAATTTTATCAGCCGAGGATACCCCCAACATGCCCGTCATGATCGCCCCTGCACTTGAACCAGACAGGACTCGAGGCATCAAATCTTGTTCGAGCAAAGCCTTACATACACCTGTATGAAATAAACCCAGAGATCGGAAGAGCACACGTCTGAACTCCAGTCACCGATGTTTATCTCGTA
>ERZ650307.573-NODE-573-length-20842-cov-16.174725_pt1 | contig 20842 bp, 17 predicted proteins | sample MGYA00376243_ERZ650307 | MGnify/ENA primary metagenome ERZ650307 (study PRJEB26733, sample SAMN07839242) | wastewater metagenome | biome: urban; feature: artificial channel; material: waste water | place: USA: North Carolina | collected 2016-03-31 ... | reverse complement strand
TGCCCTTCGTCACCCGGTGGGTCACCACCGGGTGTGGATTGAAACAACAATGCGATCTGCGTTGTCTGCGCTGCTGTCCAGGTCACCCGGCGGGACACCGCCGGGTGTGGATTGAAACATGCCGTGGCCGTCGCCAATCCAGACGTCGTTTGGCGTCACCCGGCGGGACACCGCCGGGTGTGGATTGAAACGTCCGGCGCGGCCGGCGCAGCGGCGGTGACCGCGGACGTCACCCGGTGGGTCACCACCGGGTGTGGATTGAAACAACGCATTTGACATCTACAAGGCCCGCGCCGCAGTCACCCGGTGGGACACCGCCGGGTGTGGATTGAAACACCGGCAATGAGCTGGAGAACGCCCACAGCGCCATGGTCACCCGGTGGGTCACCACCGGGTGTGGATTGAAACGACTCGGCAGCGCGGGAGATTGGTGAAGTGGTTGCCCGTCGTCGCGCTGCATGATAGCGTGATATTTCCGGCCTGCTGGTGCGGGCCGGACCTACCGGAGAGACATCATGATGAAGCGCATATTGCTGGCGGCGCTGCTGGCCGGCTCGCAAGCGGCGATGGCCAAGGACTGTGAAACAGAGTCAGGCGGGGCAACGATGTCCGCCGTATACGCTTGTATGCAGAACGAGCAATACAAGTTCGTAAACGCTACCTATCAAAAGCTTGAGCGAAAGCTGTTGCGAAAACCTGACTTGCTGAACGACCTTCGCGCCTCCCAGGTGAGCTGGGAAAAGTTTGTTTCAGACTCCTGTGGGTTTTTGTCAAATTTTGACCAGGGCGAAATGGGATGGGCGGATGCCAACTATTCGTGCCATTCTGATTTCTACTCGGCACGGATCAAGGTGTTGAACTCGTGGATCAAAAAGGCGGGCGGGTGACATGAAAATGCGCATGCTGCTGGTGCTGCTGGTTTTTGGCTCAAATGTGGCGGCGGCCAGTGATGAAGGCGAGTTCACCGGATGCGATGCCCCAAGGTCAAAGGTTGACCAGGCGGTGTGCGCAGACCCTGAGCTGAGGGGTCTCAGGGTGCGCATGGAAGGGCTACTCGACACGATCCATGCTGGCACGCTACACACTAACGGCGATACTGGCGTCATGGCGTATAGCCCCCTTAAAAAACAGGTTACAAAAAGCCAAGTGGCTTGGTTCAAGGACATGTCACGGTGTCAAGACCGGGCATGCATGATCAAGAAATTCCACAGCAGGATTGCCGCACTGGAAGGCTTGGTTGAAAAGCTGCCGTAATCACCCTGCCAATGACCAAAGGAGCACCATGATCCGCGCATTGATTTTCAGTCTTGCCGCATGCTTTTCTATTCCAGCAGTGGCCGAAAAGTTCGAAAAATACCCGGCCGAAGTTTACGTCGGGAAGCCTGCAAAGCCAGATTTCGCCAGCTTCCCGGAGGCAAGGCAGTACAAAACGCGCATTCGCGGCGCATTTTCCGGTGGCGTTAATTTTGCCGGGAAGTACGCCATCACCACCTGGGGGTGCGGCATGGGCTGTGCCGTAGCAATATCGCTCAACATTCAGACAGGAGAGATAAGCCCATTTCAGGTTCCAGTGAGCGGTGAAGAGTTTTACGGCGTCAGCTTTGACTACAAGCCAAACAGCCGGCTGCTCAAGGTGAACTGGGAAGAATTCCTTAACGAAAGCAAGCTGTGCGTTTCCCGAGAATACGTGCTGGACAGCTCGCAGAAGCTCACGAAAATCAGTGAGCGAAAGACCCGCCCGCGCGATGATGGATGCGCAACGCTGCCGATCTTCTGATCACCCCACTACCGCCGACCTGGCGTTGCGCGCCAGCTGTTGGTTGACTTGGGTCTATGCCCCAGATACTGCCGTGGCGGTAGTCACCCGCTGGGTCACCACCGGGTGTGGATTGAAACATTTCCGCCATCAATCAATTTAACAACCTCGGCATGATCATCACCCAGCGGCTCATCGCCGCAAGCCAATTGAACAAGCAACCATAAAGCCGCAAGACCTGCCTTGAGCTGTACGGCAATTTGCCGTATTGTTGAATCAGGAGGATAAAACCATGCCCACTGCCACCGCAACCGCTCGTCTCGAGGCCCGCATCAGCACCGATCTGCATGCGATGCTCAAGCGCGCAGCTGAACTTCAGGGGCGCACCATGACTGATTTTGTGGTGTCCGCCGTGCAAGACGCGGCGCAACGCGCCATTGAGCAAGCCGAAGTGATCCGGCTGTCTCTGGCCGATCAGGAATGTTTTGCGCAAGCGCTGTTGTCGCCACCCAAACCGGCGCCCGCCTTGGAGCGCGCCTTTACCCGGCGCAACACGCTGTTGCGCACGGAATGAGCCAGGCGCCGTTTCGGCTGACGCCGCTGGATGCCGCACATGATCGCGCCGCTTTTTGCTGCGAGGCGGAGTCGCTGAACCGCTATCTGTGCAAGCAAGCCAGCCAAGACATGCGCCGCCGTGTGGCGGCTTGTTTTGTGGCCCTGGCGGATGATCGGCGCATTGCCGGCTACTACACATTGGCCTCGGCAAGCCTGGTGCTGGCCGATCTGCCGGCCAGCATTGGCAAAAAACTGCCGCGCTATCCAAGTGTGCCCGCCGTCCGCCTGGGCCGCCTGGCGGTCGATCAGGCGTTTAAGGGGCAAGGTTTGGGAGGGGCGCTGCTGGCCGATGCGCTGGCGCGCGCTGCCCGTTCAGAAATTGCCGCCTTTGCCCTGGTGGTGGATGCCAAGGATGAGGCCGCCGCAGCGTTTTACCGGCATCACGGCTTTATTGCCTTGCCAAACTCACCGCTTATCCTGTTTTTGCCGCTGGCCACCGTCCCGCACGCTTGACGCACCATTGAAACGTCCAGCCGCGATTGAGCTGGGCGGCAGGCCAGAGGTCACCCGGTGGGTCACCACCGGGTGTGGATTAAGAGCGGCTAACAAAACCCTCCTGGCGTTGTTGCACGACCTTGCCGTACTACCTGTACTGTCTACGGTCGTGCGCCTAGCCAGGATCGCTTCGCTGGGTTTTGTTAGCCGCTCTAAAACGAAAATTACACCCGCACCGCGCAAATCATGCGCATCACCCGGCAGATCCTCACCAGTCATGGATGAAGCACAAAAATCAGGCCGCGCGGTGCATCTTCTGGGGCTGTATCAGACACTCGGCCGGAATGCCCAGCTTATCGTGTAGCTTCCAGATCATGTTCAGCGTCAGCGGGCGTTTGCGGTTCAGAACCTCATAGACGCGATTCAGCCGACCGATGACAGGCGTTAAGTCCTTGGGCGTCAGCCCTGCTTGATCCATGCGGAATTTGATGGCCTCGACCGGGTCGGGCAGGTCAATCGGGTAGTGTTTGGCTTCGTAGGCTTCCACCAGCGTCAGCAGGATTTCAAAACGGTCGCCGTCTGTCGTGCCAGGGGCCGGTTCATTGTCGAAGTAGGCCGAGACTTCACGTAGCGCGGCCTGATAGTCCTCTTCGGTGCGGATCGGGCGAATATCCATGTCAGACCTCCATTTCTACAGTTTCGGCGTCTATGGCATCGTATTCCTGATGGGTGCCGATGAATTTCACATAGATCGCTTGGTAGTGGTAAGCAACAGACACCACCAGTCGGTAATCGTTGCCCTTGATGTTGAACACCACGCGGCGATTTTTGAGGATGCTTGCGCTTCGATAGCGTTCTTTGATCTCAGCGGGTTGTGTCCATGCGGCCTTCCTGGCTTCATCTACCCAAGACTTGAGCGCTTGTTCTGCATCCGGGTGTTTTTCCCAGAAAACGCGAAGAAATTTAACGGCGATGATGTTCATCGTGGCGATTATAGTCCCACCTTGGGACAAAAGAAATGACAAGCAAGACAACACACTATCCGGCAACACGATGGCCACCTGGTGGGGCGTGCAAGGACTTGATGCTCGCTCGGCAGGCGTCCGGCGGGTCACATCAGTGACAATTTGACGGCCCACTGATTGTCTGATCGGGCATTGACCCGCCCGCACGCCCTGCGCACAATGCCCACACCCACCAGGCCACCCCACCGCCAAAGCTCGCCCCGCGCGAACCCCAAGCGAACGGCTAAACCCGGTGGGGTTCGCGCTGGAGTGAGTCCATTGAATATAAAACTCTTTTTTCTCGATGCTCGGGGGTATGCCCGCTCACCATCCAATGTGGGCGGCAGGTTCGCGCGCGATGCAGAAAAATGGGTGGAAATTCAAGGGGTTTCTGGCGAGAAGTCACCCGGTGGGTCACCACCGGGTGTGGATTGAAACTGCGCGGGACCTGCGCAACAGCTCGCAGTTCGAGCGTCACCCGGTGTGTCACCACCGGGTGTGGATTGAAACTACCGTCTGGTGGCGGGTGGGGTGGAGTACGGCTGTCACCCGGTGGGTCACCACCGGGTATAGCTTGAAACCACATGCAGGAAGCCCCTGAAACATCCCTGCCGTAGTCACCCGCCTTCTCACCAAATACCGGTTAAAGCGCACGTTCGCTAAAGCCATCACGGCAGCGCTCGGCCCGTGCTTGGGCTGGGCGATGCTACAATGCTGGTTTTACGCATTCGCCCGAATCAGGACTGTCCATGCTCTCGCTTTACAACACGCTCACCCGCCAGAAAGAGGTGTTCACCCCGATCGAACCCGGCAAGGTCCGCATGTATGTGTGCGGAATGACGGTGTACGACTACTGCCATCTGGGCCATGCTCGGGTGATGGTGGTGTTCGACATGGTCAGCCGCTGGCTGCGCGCCAGCGGGCTGGACGTGACTTATGTGCGCAATATCACCGATATTGACGACAAAATCATCAAGCGCGCGGCTGAAAACGGTGAATCCATCCAGGCGCTGACCCAGCGCTTTATCGACGCGATGAACCAGGATGCCGACGCGCTGGGCATTGTGCGCCCCACCTTCGAGCCGCGCGCCACCGAGCATATCTCCGGCATGCTGGCGCTGATTGCCCAGCTGATCGCCAACGGCAAGGCCTACCCGGCGGCCAATGGCGATGTGTATTACGCCGTGCGCGAGTTTGACGGCTACGGCAAGTTGTCGGGCAAATCGCTGGAAGACCTGCGCGCGGGCGAGCGGGTGGATGTGGATCCATACAAGCGTGATCCGCTGGACTTTGTGCTGTGGAAGGCCTCGAAAGCCGGCGAGCCGGCCTGGGCGTCGCCGTGGGGCGAGGGCCGGCCGGGCTGGCATATCGAGTGCTCGGCGATGAGCTGCCACCACCTGGGCGAGCATTTCGACATCCACGGCGGCGGCGCGGATTTGCAGTTTCCGCACCACGAAAACGAAATCGCCCAAAGCGAGGGCGCGCACGGCCACGCCTATGTGAATTACTGGATGCACAATGGCTTTATCCGCGTGGACGACGAAAAAATGTCCAAATCGCTGGGCAATTTCTTCACCATCCGCGAGGTGCTGGAAAAATTCGACGCCGAAGTGGTGCGCTTTTTTATTCTGCGCGCCCACTATCGCAGCCCGCTGAATTATTCCGACGTACATCTGGCCGACGCCCGCAATGCGCTGACCCGCTTGTACACCACGCTGAAAAACGTGCCGGCGGCCGAGGTGGCCATCGACTGGGCCAACCCGTATGCCGCGCGTTTTCAGGCGGCGATGAACGACGATTTCAACACCGTCGAAGCCATGGCCGTGCTGTTTGAGCTGGCGGCAGAAAGCAACCGCAGCGGCTCGGCCGAGCTGGCTGGCCTGCTGAAGGCGCTGGGCGGCGTGCTGGGCTTGTTGCAGCGCGATGCGCAGGCGTTTTTGCAGGGCGGCGATGACGCCGATGGGCTGTCAGCCGAGGCCATCGAGGCGCTGATTGCCGCCCGCCGCGCCGCACGCGCCGCCAAAAACTGGGCAGAAAGCGACCGCATCCGCGACGAGCTGACCGCCGCCGGCATCGTGCTGGAAGACGGCGCGCAGGGCACGACCTGGCGCCGCGCCGGCTGATACCCCGTCAGCCGCGATAAAAAACCCCGCGACATCAGGCCGATGTCGCGGGGTTTTTTTAGCGCTGCCAACAAAACTCAGCGAAGCGGTGCTGGCCAGATCGCGTAACGTGGTACGGCAAGGTCGGGCAGCAACGCCAGGAGGGTTTTGTGAACCGCGCTTAGTGATGGCGCGAGGTGGACGGCTTGGGTGCGCGCGCCTGGCCATTGCCGCCATTGCGCGGGCCGCCTTGGCCCTGGCGGGCGCCTTGCGGCTTGCCGCCCTGGCCGGGCTTGCCGGCCGGCTGGCTGCCGCCGCGAGGCGCGCCGCGCCCACCGCCGCCGCCGCGCGGGGCGTTGCGGCCATTGGGAATCGGCTCGGCGGCAATGCTCGGATCCACTTCAAAACCCGGCAGCTGGGCGCACGGCAGCGGACGACGGATCAGTTTTTCGATATCCACCAGCAGCTTGTTTTCGTCCACGCACACCAGCGACACCGCCTCGCCCTCGGCGCCGGCGCGGCCGGTGCGGCCAATGCGGTGCACGTAGTCTTCCGGCACATTGGGCAACTCGAAGTTGACCACGTGCGGCAGCTCGCTGATGTCGATGCCGCGCGCGGCGATGTCGGTGGCCACCAGCACGCGCAATTCGCCGCTCTTGAAGCCAGCCAGCGCGCGGGTGCGGGCCGATTGGCTCTTGTTGCCGTGAATGGCGGCGGACGGGATGCCGTCTTTTTCCAGCTTTTCTGCCAGGCGGTTGGCGCCGTGCTTGGTGCGGGTGAACACCAGCACTTGTTGCCAGTTATTTTGCTGGATCAGGTGCGACAGCAAATCGCGCTTGCGTTCGCGGTCCACGCGGTACACTTGCTGACGCACGCGGTCGGCGGTGGCGTTGCGCGGGGCGACTTCGATCAGCGCCGGGCGGTCCAGCAGCCGGTCGGCCAGGCCGCGGATGTCCTCAGAGAAGGTGGCCGAGAACAGCAGGTTTTGCCGTTTGGGCGGCAGCTTGGCCAGCACCTTTTTGATGTCGTGGATAAAGCCCATGTCCAGCATGCGGTCGGCTTCGTCCAGCACCAGGATTTCGACGCTGTTCAAATCCAGCGAGCCTTGCGACAGATGGTCCAGCAGGCGGCCAGGGCAGGCCACCAGGATATCCACGCGCTTTTTCAGCTGCTCGATTTGCGGGTTCATGCCCACGCCGCCAAACATCACCATGGAGGTGAGCTTGAGATAACGGGCGTAACCGCGCACGTTTTCTTCTACCTGCGCCGCCAGCTCGCGGGTGGGGGTGAGGATCAGCGCGCGCACGCCGGGGCGCGCCTGCGGGTTGGCCGGCGCGGTGCTGGACAAACGCTGCAAGATGGGCAGGGTGAAGCCGGCAGTCTTGCCGGTGCCGGTCTGCGCGCCCGCCAGAAGATCACCACCGCTCAACACAGCAGGGATAGCCTGGGTCTGGATCGGGGTGGGGGTGGTGTAGCCGAGCTCAGTGACAGCGCGGACGATGGGGTCGGACAACCCCAGTCGGGAAAAAGGCATGCAAACAACTCCAGCCGCCGCGCATCTGCGCGGACGGGAGATAAAACCAGGGCGGAAACCTTGCCGGGGAACGCGCACGCGCCGTCCGTCACACGCCGCCACGCCGGACCAACAAACGCGGCCAGCGCCCCGTGCATCCATTCAGTTCAAAGCTTTGAATGCGGCGCGCCTGGATGTGGGGCTGACGTAGGCTTGCGCCGGACAAACGCGAGGCGCTTGTGTCAGTCTGTGTCAGGCTATATCAGCCACAGAAAAAGCGAATGGTTCGCGATTATAGCGAATCGCACACAAACTAGGTGTAAATACTGGGTTTCTGTGCTGCGTACGTCGTACACAAAGCGGGGCATCTTAACATTGCCGGGCGGGAAATGGTCTGACCAAGCACCGTATTTTTACGGATTTATGATTTGCGTCAGATTTTCACCACATCCGCCACGCTTGTCTTGCCGGCAGGCCGCAGGCACCATGCTGTTTTGTTTGCCACCGGAATGTTTGCCATGTTCAGCACCCCGATTCGCGCCATCGCCTTTGACCTGGATGGCACCCTGGTTGACAGCCTGACCGACATCGCCGCCGCCGCCAACGCCGCCCGCGCCGAGCTGGGCCTGGCGCCGCTGGCCGATAGCCGGGTGCGCAGCTTTATTGGCGATGGCTCGGCCATGCTGATGGCGCGCACCGCCCAGGACGACCCACATGCCCAGGTAGATGATTCCCCGCTGCAAATCGCCGCCCGCGCGCACTTCAACCAGCATTACGCCCGCGTGGTGGCCGAGCACACCCGCCCCTATCCCGGCGCGGTGGAAGGCTTGCAGGCGCTGGCAGCGCTGGGCCTGCCGCTGGCCTGCGTGACCAATAAGCCGATTGCCTTCACCACCCCGCTGCTGGCAGCGCTGGATCTGGCGCAGTACTTTCAGCTGGTGCTGGGCGGCGACAGCCTGGCCGCCAAAAAACCCGACCCGCTGCCGCTGGCGCATGTCGCCCAGGCCCTGGCCGTCGCCCCGGCACAGCTATTAATGGTGGGCGACTCAAAAAACGACGTGCTGGCCGCCCGCGCGCACGGCTCGCCGGTGCTGGCGGTGAGCTATGGCTATACCGCATCGGCCAGCGCACTGGGCGCAGATGCAGTGATTGACCGCATCGACCAGATTGTGGCGCTGTTGGGGTGAGCTGGGCGGGCATGCCTGCCGGACAGGGCTTTCCTTTCAGCACAATTTGTTATATGTTTATATAAATTGTTCAAGTTCAGCCCAAGGAGCCCTTACCATGACCTGCAATATCGGCAAAACTGAGCGCATTCTGCGCGTGATCGTCGGCCTGATCATCACCAGCCTGGCGTTTGTCGGCCCGCAAAGCAAATGGGCCTTGCTGGGCCTGGTGCCGGTGCTGACCGGCCTGCTGGGCTGGTGCCCGCCGTATGCGATGCTGGGCATCAATACCTGCAAGAAAAAGTAAGCTGCCGAAAGCTCATTCCAGACGGGACGTCATCCCGGCCCTCTGACGAAAGCCCCACCCCCGTTGCTCGGGCGTGGGGCTTTGTCTGTTTAGCGGGACTTCGAGCGGCTCACAAAACCCAGCGCAGCGGTCCTGGCTAGGCGTGCGGCCGCAGACAGTACAAGCAGTACGGCCAGGTCGCGCAACGACGCCAGGAGGGTTTTGTGAGCCGCGCTTAGCTCGCCGCTTCGCGCAGCAGGGCCAACAGAGCATCGGTGTCCAGGCGGGCGCTGGCGTCGCCGCCGGCCAGCAGGGCGTCGGCCAGTTCGCGTTTGGCGGCGTGCAGGGCGAGGATGCGTTCTTCGATGGTGTGGGCGGCCACCAGCCGGTAGATGGTCACCGGGCGTTGCTGGCCCATGCGGTAGGCGCGGTCGCTGGCCTGGTCTTCTACTGCCGGGTTCCACCAGGGGTCCAGATGCAGCACATAGTCGGCGGCGGTCAGCGTCAGGCCCGAGCCGCCGGCTTTCAGGCTGATGAGAAACACCTCGCCCTGACCGCTCTGAAACGCTTCGACTTTTTTCTGGCGCTGGCGCGCCGGGGTGGCGCCGTCCAGGTAGTGGTAGGCAATGCCTTGTTCGTCCAGCCAGCGGCGCGCCAGCGCCAGGTGATCGACAAACTGGCTGAACACCAGCGCCTTGTGGCCGTTGTCCAGCAGCTCGCGCATCAGCCGGGCAAAGGCGGCCAGCTTGCTGCCGGGCAGGGTGGCGTTGGGCAGGGCCAGGGTAGGGTGGCAGCACAGCCGGCGCAGGCGGGTGATGTGCGCCAGCACCTGCATGGCGCGCTCGTGCTCGGGCGCTTGCGCCACTTGCTCCAGCGCCTCCTGGCGCAGGGCTTCGTACAGCTCGCGCTCGCCGTCGGACAGCTCGACCCGATAGGTCAGCTCGGTGCGCGGCGGCAGTTCGGTCAGCACCTGGGTTTTGGTGCGGCGCAAGATAAAGGGTTGCAGCAGGCGGCGCAGCGCCAGGCGGGCTGGCTCGTCGCCCTCGGCAATTGGCGTGGCAAAGCGCTCGCCAAATTGCTCCAGGCTGCCCAGCAAACCCGGATTGAGAAAACGAAACAAGCTCCACAGCTCGCCCAGGTGGTTTTCCACTGGGGTGCCGCTGGCGGCCAGCCGGAAATCGGCGCGCAGGGCAAACGCCGCCTGGGCGCGGCGGGTGTCCGGGTTTTTGATGGCCTGGGCTTCGTCCAGAATCACGCTGGCCCAATGCACCTGGGCAAAGCGTTCGGCATCCAGCTGAAACAAGCCATAGCTGACCACCACCAGATCCCCCGGCGCCAGGGCGTCCAGCGCGCGTTGCTGGGCATACGGCCGCAGGCGCAGGCTGGGGGCAAAGCGGGCGGCTTCGGCCAGCCAGTTTTGCGCCACCGAGGTGGGGGCGACCACCAGTTGCGGGCCATGTTCGGCGCGCAGCAGGCACAGCGCCAGGGTTTGCATGGTTTTGCCCAGGCCCATATCGTCGGCCAGGCAAGCGCCCACGCCCCAGTGCGCCAGCCGCGCCAGCCAATGAAAACCGGCCAGCTGATAATCGCGCAGCGTGGCGCGCAAGGCGCTGGGCACGGCCGGGCTGATTTGTTCCAGCGCTTGCCAGCGCGCGCGCTGCGCGGTCCAGCCGGCGTCGCCTTCACAAGCGGCGGCGCTGTCGGCCAGTTGCGCCAGCATCGGCGCGGCCAGCCGGCTGAGCTGGGCAGCGCCGTCGGCGTCCAGCCCGGCGCTGGCGCGGGCCAGCGCGGCCAATTGCTGACGCAGCGCGTCGTCCAGCGCCAGCCAGTCGGCTTCGCCCAAGCGCACATAGCGGCCGCTGTGCTGGCCAACCAGGGTTAACAGTTCGCGCAGTTGCAGCAGGCGGCCGTCGTCTTCCAGCGCCAGTTCGCCATTGACGGCAAACCAGTCGCCGCGCTGGCGAATGCTCAGCCGCGCCTGGCCGGCGTGCGCCGGGCCGCGCAGGCGCAAGCGCTGGCCTGCCGGCCACACGCAACGCAGCTGCGCCTCGCCCACCGCTTGCAGCTCAGCCAGCACGTCCAAGGCTTGATCAATGCTGACGCACACCCGCTCGCCGATGATGGGGTCGTGCGGGCAGGCGGCCAGTGTCGGGCATTGGCGCAGCACGGCGGCGCGGGCGCGGCGTTCGGCGTCCAGGTCGCGACAGGTGTGCACCGCCTCGCCGTCCACCGCGCCCACCACCGTCACCATGCCCTGGCCGGGGCGATAGTCGCGCCCGCCAGGCAGCGGGCGCACCCGCAGTTGCACGCGCAGGCTGTCGCCGTCGGCGCGCAGCAGCGCATACAGCGTGGCGTCGGCCGGCAGCGCCGGCAGTTGGCCGGCCAGGTCGGTGAGGTCGCTGTGAATCGGCAACAGCGGGGCCAGTTGGCTGATGGCGTCCAGCAGGGGGGCGCGCGCCGCGCGCGGCACGGCCAGGCCATGGCCGACCAACGCCACCAGCCGCTTGAGCTCGCCATCCAGCCGATACAGCCGCCAGTGTTCGGGCTGGCTGTGGTCCAGCCACTGCGTGCGGGCGTCAGTCAGCTGTGGCGGCGAGACTTCCAGCCGCAGCATATCGCCCTGCTGGCGCAGCACCAGCGCCGGCTGCCCCAGGCTGAGTTCGATGCGCGCGTGCGGCGGCTCGGCGGCAAACAGCGCCGGGTGGCCCACCAGCGCCGGCAGGGCGTCTTCGTCCAGGGTGTAGCTTTCGCCGCCGTAGTAATACACCTCGCTGACCTTGGCGCAGCGCAGCGCGGCGTGGTCTTGCGCGCTCAGCCAGTCGGGCAGCTCGCCCAGCAGGCGCTTCCAGCTCAGCGCGCGGCCGGAGGTCCAGCCCTGGGCGGTGCGTTTTTGTTCGCGCGCTTCCAGCTCGACGCCGCCGTCGCTGGCTTCCAGCCGCCAGGCCAGCCGGCGCTCGACGCTGGGGGCGGCCGGCTGGGCGGCGTCGGCCTTGGCGTTCAGTTGCGCCAGCGCGGCGTGGGCGGCGCTCAGCCCCGGCAAAAAACTGCGGTCGCCGGCTTGCAGCCGGGCCAGCCAGTCTTGCCGGTGCGCCTGCGCCGGGCTGGGCGGCGCGTCGTACAGCCTTTCCATCAGCATGGCCAGCAGCGGCCATAAGTAGGGCAGCTCGGCGATGTCGCGCCACACCTCGCCCAGCCGCGCCTCGGCCAGCCGCCAGCCGCCGGGGCGGGCGGTCAGCCAGCCTTGCTCGGTCAGCCGGCGCAAAATGGCTTGCGGGCGCGGCGGCAAGGGCGGGGCATCGGCCGGCAGCAAGGGCGGCAGCACCATCAATAAAGCGCGTTCGGACAGGCCATCGGGCACACAGGCCAGCGCGTGCAGCACGGCGCGGGCGGCGGGGGGAAGGTTCATGGCGGGCAAGTACAAGGTGCAAACGGGGAAGGCCCGGATTATAGCCTGTGGCCCGACGTGGCGGCGCCCACCCGCTGGGCTGGGTGGGCGTGGCTGCGTGTGATTTGTCAGCGGGCCGAGTGGTTCACCACTCTCAGCGCTGCTGGCCTGGCCAGGCGCACGACCGCGACAAGCATTGGGTGAGCGGCGCTTATTCGCCGATAAACACCGTGTCTTCTTGGCGCTGGAAGCTGGCATCGTCCCGACTGCGCACATTCAAGTGCAATACCTGTGCACCACGTTGCACATTGTCCGGCGCGACTTGCACCCGCGCCAGCAATTGCAGTTGGCCATGCGCCGGCAGCAGCAATTGCGCCGGCTCGGTCAGCACCCGCGCGCCAGGCAGGCCTTCGGCGCTCAGCTGCAAGACATGCGGGCGGCTGTCGGCGTTGAACACCTTGATCTGGTAGGCGTTTTCCAGCAGGCCTTCCGGGGTTTCCCGCACCATCACCGCGCGATCACGCAGTACATTCACATGCAGCGGCGCGCGCTGCCACAGGCCCACCGCCATGGCCAGCGCCGTGGCGGCAATCAGGCCCAGATAAATCAAGGGACGCGGACGCAGCCAGCTTACCCGCGCCGGCTGGCCGCTGGCCTCGGCGTGCGGGGTGGTCATCCGGATCAGCCCGCGCGGTGCGCGCAGCTTGTCCATCACTGTGTCGCAGGCGTCGATGCAGGCGCCACAGCCGATGCATTCGTATTGCAGGCCGTTGCGAATATCAATGCCGGTGGGGCACACCTGCACGCACACGCCGCAGTCCACGCAGTCGCCGCGCGGATTGGCGGTTTGCTGCTGGCGGCGCGCGCCGCGCGGCTCGCCGCGCTTGGCGTCGTAGCCCACCAATAAGGTGTGCGAATCAAACATCACACTCTGAAAACGCGCATACGGGCACATATGCAGGCACACTTGCTCGCGCAACCGGCCGGCCAGCAGATAGGTAAAGCCGGCGTAAGACAGCAGCCAGAACAGCGTCCAGCCGCCCATGCTGCCGTCCAGCACACTGGCCAGCAGCTCGGGCGCCGGCACAAAATACGCCACCAGACCAAAGCCAATCACCAGGCTGACGGCAATCATCACCGCCTGGCTTGCCGCGCGCCGCGCCAGATGCGCCGGCTTATACGGGTCGGCGCGCAATTTCAGCCGCGCCGGGCGGTCGCCCTCGATCCAGTGTTCGATCCACAGCATGATTTCGGTGTACACCGTTTGCGGGCAGCTATTGCCGCACCACAGCCGGCCGGCCAGCGCCGTCCACCAGAACAGCCCCAGCGCACAGATAATCAGCGCGCCAGCCAGATACACCAAATCTTGCGGCCAGAAACACCAGGCAAACAAAAAAATCCGCTGGCCTTCCAGATCCAGCCAGATAGCCTGGTGGCCATCCCAGCGCAGCCAGGGCGCGCCCAAAAAAATCAGCTGGGTGAGCAACACCATGGCCACCCGCCAGGTGTTGAAGCGCCCAGATGTGAGCTTGGGCACACAGGGGCCGCCGGTGGCAGGGCGGCGCAGGGTGGCAACAGTCATGTTATTCTCCGGCAACAATGAATGGCCGCAGGGTAACGCGCCGGTTCTGTGCCCTGCCAGACACAGAAAAACCCGATTTTGCAGAGCACAGAAAACCCGTGTATCCAGCGCGGGGCGGCGCATCGACTTTCTGTTGATAAATCATCAAGTTGCATGACAATTACATTGCATGCATACTGACGGCGGTGCACTCTGGGACGCGCGGGAACTTTTCTGAGCCTGGGCCCGCCGTACTCTGCAACACGGCGAATAAACGCCGCTCACAATACCCAGCGCAGCGCGCCTGGCTAGGCGCACGGCCGGTACACGCAATACGGCAAGGTTGCGGCACAATCCCAGACAGGTTTTGTCAGCAGCGCCAAAACAGCGCACGGCATGCGCCAAGCCCAGTGTCCGAGGTCAGCAAGGAGTGCGTCATCATGTTCATCCCCCCGGTTTCTCCCCAGCTCCCGGTGTACCAGCCGAAAGCGCCGGATATGGTGCCGGACGTCACCGCCGTGGGCCGCACCTCGCCCGTACAGGCAGAAACGCTTGGCCGTTCGGTGCAGCAAGATGCCCAGCGCGCCAGCGAGCGTCGGCCACTGCGGCCGCGCAAGCCCAACGACTGGGACGCGGTGGATGTGTCTGAGCGCGGCGAACTATTGCTTTTGCTGGATGATGTGGCCGAAGAGCTGCTGGCGGTGCGCAGCCGGCTGGCCAGCGATGAGGCGGTGTACACCGTGCTGCGCGCCGCCGATCAATTGCGCCAGGCTTATCAGCGCCTGGCCGCGCCGTATGGCCGGCATGACAACCCGGCCGATTTGCTGGGCGTGGCAGCCAGCTTGCAGGAAGGGCTGACGCATGTGCCGGCACAAGACGATGGCCTGCCAATGAGCAGCCTGGGCGTGCGGCTAGGGGCTGAAGGTGAGCTGCATGTGGATGCCGCCCGGCTGGCCTGGGCCTGCCAGCAGCGCCCGGACATGGCGCGCCGGCTGGATGCCGTGGTGGCCAATCTGCATGCCCAGGTGCTGGGCGCCCAACGCCGGCTGAACCACCCGGCTACCGGCCCGGGGCGCGGTTTGGATGCGCAATTACTGTCGGCGCATTATGCAGCCCAGAGTGCCCAGGTGATGGCCAGTGCCAGCCATCCACCGCGCCGCATGCCGCCGACCATACATGATGTTGTTGAAAAACCATGATTTTTTCAAAAAATTTACGAATAACGGCATTTTTTTCACATTAACTGTTGACAAGCATGGGGCGCATGCGTATGATGCGCTCCATCGATTCAATTCGATTCCTCGATAGCTCAGTCGGTAGAGCGACGGACTGTTAATCCGCAGGTCCCTGGTTCGAGCCCAGGTCGAGGAGCCAGATTCAAAAAAGCCCGATGTCTTCACGACATCGGGCTTTTTTTCGTTTTCATGACGGAACTTCTGCTGAAACAGCCAGTCATACACTCTACAACTTGCGCGTTTCAGGCCCAGCGGATAAGCCGCCGCCGCGCCAGGTTGCTGCAGACAGGAGGCCGTGATGCAACTGACTTCCCGCCAGATTTCCCCCCGCTTGCGCCGCATGCTGCGCCAATGCTGGCAACGCCTGAGCGAACGCGATCTTGACCAGATCGTCAATCGCAAAAGCCTGCTGGCCGCGCTGCGACGCCGCTATACCCGCCCCGTGGTGGAGATCGAACAAGAAATTGACCAATTTTTTCGCACGGTGTTTGCCGGAGGCGCCTCGCGCCCGGCCCTGACGCCATCCTGATGCACATGGGGCGGGTTGCCCCACCCGCCTTGTGGCTGTTTTCTCCGGGTTGTTCCCACATCCTGTTCGCGCCTGCCTTGTGCAGGCGTTTTTTTTGATGCCAGACTTGGCGCCAAACCAGCACCTGGCAATGCTAAATAAATATTTTATAAATGAATTTCATAAAAATAGCTTATCAGATCACCTGATCTGACCAAGAACCACGTAAAAAAATTTCTTGGTGTTGTTGCATCGCCTTCTCGTACTACTTGCTCTGTTTGCACACGCCCAGCCTGGGTTGCTGCACAGCATTCTGTAATATTTACTCAGTAAATCTACTTAAACACATCTGGCCATTTGCATTTCACGCCTTACTCAATGACGATCCAGCGCTATGGCAGTTTGCACTCAAGCAGCGTATTTATTTGTTAGTCAGACAGCGTGGCGGCTCGCCTTGTTACCCCACCATTCTTTGCCTTTGGTATTTTTTGTCCGGCCGCGTTTTTGCCAAAGCACATGACAAGCTATGCCGCCTCTGGCTGCAATGCGCCACTCTGTGTAAAAATCCATACAATATACTGTTCATAAAGAACAAATTAAACAATCGATTACCTTACGCAATTTATTTGTATGTAATTTTTTGTTGACATTTTAATTTTTAAAAACAGATCTATAGTAGAAATACTTAGGCACTTTTACCTAAAAAGAATTTTCTGTCGTCCCGCGTGAATTTTTTGTGCAGCATTTGATCTCCACCAAGATTTCGTATAGCGTATGCCGTGCTGGTGAAAAATCCCCAGTCATTTTTCATTTCATTACTCTCAGCAGGAGGCATCATGCCCGTCAATATCAGCTCCAGCGTCAGCTACACACTTGGCGCCGCAGAAGACAACCTTACCCTGACCGGAACAGCCAACATCAACGGCGTTGGCAATGCACTGGTCAACATCATCAACGGCAATTCGGGGGCGAACCTGATTAAGGGCCTGGGTGGCGCCGATACGCTGTATGGCTATGGCGGCAACGACACCCTGTACGCTGGCGACGTGGGCGCCACTGGCGACGTCAACACCGATTTGCTCTATGGCGGCACAGGCGCAGACGTGCTGTATGCCGATGGCAACGATTACCTGTACGGCGAAGCCGGCACAGATACCCTGCATGGTGAATTTGGCGCCAACAATCGTCTGGCAGGCGGCACGGAAAACGATATTTACTATGTGTCGGCGAACGGCAGCACTATCACCGAACTGGCAGCCGCAGGCTCGGATACGGTGTACAGCAGTGATTCGATTGCGCTGAACGGCGCCATCCTGGTGGCTGGCGGCACGCTGGTCAGCGGCGATGTGGAAAACCTCACGCTGACCGGCGCCGCCAATATTGACGGCGTGGGCAACGGCCTGGGCAATATGATCTTGGGCAATGCGGGCAATAATGTGCTGTCTGGCGGCCTTGGCATTGACACCATCAGCGCTGGCGATGGCAATGACACACTGTATGGCGTAGGCGCGGGCGCCGGCGTGGATGCGGTGACCGACAATCTGGACGGCGGGCTGGGCAACGACACGCTGTATGGCAATGGTTCGGATTTCTTGAGCGGCGGTCTGGGTGATGATGTTTATCTACTGATCGGCGGCCAAAACCGGGTGACTGACAGCGCTGGCTTTGATGTGGTGAAAACCGAGTCGTCGTTCACCTTTGGCTATACTACTGACCCGGCCGTCTCCTGGGGCAGCGGCCCGATTGAAGTGATTGAACTGACGGGCTCGTTGAACACCTTCGCCAATGGCGAAGCCGGCGCCAACACCCTGTTGGGCAATAGCGGCGCCAACACGCTGGATGGCCGCGGCGGCAATGACATTCTGGATGGTCGCGATGGCGACGATGTGCTGAAAATTGGCTCGGACACAGGCAGCGTTGGCGGCGCCACCAATATGACCGGCGGCGCCGGCGCCGACACCTTCTGGACCGGCAAGGGCTATCGCGGCGACCACAGCAGCGGCGCCAACCAATTGCAGATCACCGATTTCACCTCCGGTGTGGATCACATCCGCTTTGGCATCGCCACCACCGCCACCGCGCCGACCACGCTGGACACCACCGCCGTGTACGGCGGCGACACCCTGGCCATGGTGCTGGACCGCGCTGCATCCGGCTCGGGCAGCCCGACCGCGCCAACCATCAGCCAGTTTGTGTTTGGCGCCGACACCTATCTGGTGCTGGACCTGAGCACGGCCACCACCTTCTCTGCCGGCGATCTGGCCATCAAGCTCACCGGCACGCCGGGCGTGGCTTTGTCTGATCTGGTGTTTAATCTGGTGTGATGGATTAAGAGCAAGCTGATTCACGCAGACCACACCTTTTGCAGCGGCGGCCAGGACACACACTGGCCGCCGCTGCTGCTTCACCCTATGCAATTTATGGTTTTTGGGGCTTGAAAAGTCCTCCCTGCCCCTCAACTACGGTCTTGACAAAACTTTCTCGAGGTGCACGAACCATGCGTCAAGACAAACTCACCACTAAATTCCAACAAGCTCTGGCCGATGCGCAAAGCCTGGCGCTGGCCAATGATCACGCCTATATCGAACCGCAGCACTTGCTGGCGGCCATGCTGGACGATGCCGATTCCGGCATTGGCAGCCTGTTGGCGCGCGCCGGCGTCAACGCCCCGCGCCTGCGTCAGCAATTGGCCGCCGCGATTGAGCGCCTGCCCAAAGTGCAAGGCGCTGGCGGTGAAGTGAATGTGTCGCGCGAGCTGATCAATCTGCTCAACCTCACCGACAAGGCCGCCATCAAGCGCGGCGACCAATTCATTGCCTGCGAGCTGTTCCTGGTGGCGCTCACCGAGGACAAGGGCGAAACCGGCCGTCTGTTCAAAGAAGCCGGCGCCACGCCAGCGGCGCTGAACGCCGCCATCGACGCCGTGCGCGGCGGCGAGCAAGTGGGCAGCCAGGACGCCGAAGGCAAGCGCGAGGCGCTGGCCAAATACACCCTTGATCTCACCGCCCGCGCCCGTGAAGGCAAGCTTGATCCGGTGATTGGCCGCGACGATGAAATCCGTCGCGCCATCCAGGTGCTGCAACGCCGCACCAAGAACAACCCGGTGCTGATTGGCGAACCGGGCGTGGGCAAGACGGCGATTGTCGAAGGCCTGGCCCAGCGCATTGTCAATGGCGAAGTGCCGGAAAGCCTCAAGCACAAAAAGCTGCTGGTGCTGGACTTGGCCGCGCTGCTGGCCGGCGCCAAGTTCCGTGGCGAATTTGAAGAACGGCTGAAGTCGGTGCTCAATGAGCTGGCCAAAGATGAAGGCAACACCATCGTCTTTATCGATGAAATCCACACCCTGGTGGGCGCCGGCAAGGCCGAAGGCGCCATGGACGCCGGCAATATGCTCAAGCCGGCGCTGGCGCGCGGCGAGCTGCACTGTCTGGGCGCCACCACGCTGGACGAGTACCGCAAGTACATCGAAAAAGACGCCGCGCTGGAGCGCCGCTTCCAGAAGGTGCTGGTGGACGAGCCGAGCGTGGAAAACACCATCGCCATCTTGCGCGGCCTGCGGGAGAAATACGAAATTCACCACGGCGTGGACATCACCGACCCGGCGATTGTCGCCGCCGCCGAGCTGAGCCACCGTTACATCACCGACCGCTTTTTGCCGGACAAGGCCATCGACCTGATCGACGAAGCCGCCAGCCGCATCAAGATGGAAATCGACTCCAAGCCGGAATCCATGGACAAGCTGGAGCGGCGCATGATTCAGCTCAAGATCGAACGCGAAGCGGTGCGCCGGGAAAAAGACGAAGCCTCGCAAAAGCGCCTGAGCCTGATCGAAGACGAAATCCGCCGGCTGGAGCGTGAATATTCTGATCTGGAAGAAATCTGGAAAGCAGAAAAAGCTGCCGTGCAGGGTTCGCAGTCGATCAAAGAACAGCTCGACCGCCTGCGCATCGACATGGAAGACGCCACCCGCCGTGGCGACTGGCAAAAAGTCTCCGAGCTGCAATACGGCAAGCTGCCGCAGCTGGAAGCACAACTGAAGGCCGCTGAAGCTGGCGAAAACCCGCAAAGCAGCAAAACCAAGCTGCTGCGCACCCAGGTGGGCGCTGAGGAAATCGCCGAAGTGGTCAGCCGCGCCACCGGTATTCCGGTATCCAAGATGCTGTCTGGCGAGCGGGAAAAACTGCTGAAAATGGAAGACGTGCTGCACCAGCGCGTGGTGGGCCAGGACGAGGCCGTGCGCGTGGTGGCAGACGCCATCCGCCGCTCGCGCTCCGGTCTGTCTGACCCGAACAAGCCGTATGGTTCTTTCCTGTTCCTCGGCCCGACCGGGGTGGGCAAGACCGAGCTGTGCAAGACCTTGGCCGGCTTCCTGTTTGACAGCGAAGAACACCTGATCCGCATTGATATGTCGGAATACATGGAGAAACACTCGGTCGCCCGCCTGATTGGCGCGCCGCCGGGCTATGTCGGCTACGAAGAAGGCGGTTATCTCACCGAACAGGTGCGCCGCAAGCCGTATAGCGTGATTCTGCTCGACGAGGTGGAAAAAGCCCACCCGGACGTGTTCAACATCCTGCTGCAAGTGCTGGACGACGGCCGGCTGACCGACGGCCAGGGCCGCACGGTGGATTTCCGCAACACCGTGGTGGTGATGACCTCGAATATGGGCAGCCAGCTGATCCAGAGCATGGCCACCGACGATTACGAGCTGGTCAAGCTGGCGGTGATGGGCGAAGTGCGCACCCACTTCCGCCCGGAATTCATCAACCGCATTGATGAAACCGTGGTGTTCCACGCGCTGGACAGCCAGCACATTGCCTCGATTGCCCGCATCCAGCTCAAGCACCTGCAAGCGCGGCTGGCGGCGATGGACTTGCAACTGGACATCAGCGAAGCGGCGCTGGCCTTGATCTGCGAGGCTGGGTTTGATCCGGTGTATGGCGCGCGGCCGCTGAAGCGGGCAATTCAGAGCGAAATCGAAAACCCGCTGGCCAAGGCCATTCTGGCTGGCCGTTATCCGCCCAAGACGGTGATTCACGTCGGGGAGGCCAATCAGCGGCTGGTGTTTGCCTGACTGACAGCGGCCACAAACGCAAAAACGCCACGGGAGAGGCCCTCCCGTGGCGTTTTTGCGTACAGCACACCCCAAACAACCCGGTTTGGGATGGCTTGGCGGTCGCTCTTAGCATCGCTCACAAAACCCAGCGAAGCGGCCCTGGCCAGGCGTGTGACCGCAGACAGTACAAGCAGTACGACAAGGTCACACAACAACGCCA
>ERZ650307.571-NODE-571-length-20876-cov-4.628164_pt1 | contig 20876 bp, 18 predicted proteins | sample MGYA00376243_ERZ650307 | MGnify/ENA primary metagenome ERZ650307 (study PRJEB26733, sample SAMN07839242) | wastewater metagenome | biome: urban; feature: artificial channel; material: waste water | place: USA: North Carolina | collected 2016-03-31 ... | reverse complement strand
TTTGTGCCTCCGTGGGTACGTGTTTGAGCGACTGGCCAATACGGCCGCGCTGCTCATCTACGCTGATAACCATGACATTCAGGATGTCACCAACCGAGATTACATCGAGCGGATGCTTGACGCGTTTCTGGCTCAGCTCAGAGATGTGAATGAGGCCGGCGGTCTTGATGCCGATATCGACAAAAGCACCGAAATCAGTAATGTTCCGGACGGTGCCGCGCATAATGGTGCCCGGCTGGATGTCGGAGAGTTTCACGATGGCCTGACGGGTCAACGGCGCGGGCAGGTCTTCGCGCGGATCACGGCCTGGCTTGACCAGGGCATCAAGGATATCGCGGACAGTAGGCTCGCCGGCATCCAGTTCTGCGGCCAGTTTTGCCGTGTCGAGGAGCTTGCTTTTGGCAGCCAGCAGTGCAAGCTGTTCCTTGTCATCGAGGTCGTCCAAACCGAAACCAAGCCGGTCGAGGATCTTTTCTGCCAGCGGATAGGATTCCGGGTGCACCGGTGTATTATCAAGTGGCGATTTGGCCGCATGGATGCGCAGAAAGCCCGCGCACTGGGTAAAAGCAGCTGGACCGAGCCGCGGTACTTTTAGCAGCTGCCGGCGGTTCAGGAACATACCGTTCTCGTTACGGTAGGCGACGATATTCTTTGCGATTGTTGCATTGATGCCAGCAATATGTTTCAGCAGTGCCCCCGAGGCGGTATTGAGGTCTACGCCTACATGATTAACGGCTGTCTCAATAGTGGCATCAAGGGTATGTCCGAGTTCTTTCTGGTTGACATCATGCTGGTACTGGCCGACGCCAATGGCCTGCGGATCAATTTTCACGAGCTCAGCCAGCGGGTCCTGCACGCGGCGGGCGATGGACACCGCACCGCGGATCGTAACATCATAGTCCGGCAGTTCTTCTTTGGCAAGTGCCGAGGCGGAGTAGACCGAGGCACCAGCTTCATTGGTGATGAGGTAGTGGACATTGGTCAGCTGGTTGTCCCGGATGAGCTCAGCTGCGAACTGCTCGGTTTCATAGGAGGCTGTTCCATTGCCGATGGATAGGAGCGTTACATGATGCTGATGGATCAGGGAGAGAACCGTCCTGGCAGCTTCCTCTTTGGCATGAGCGCTCTGCGTGACCTGAATGACCCCATGGGCTACAACATGTCCGGTCGGGTCGACGACAGCCATCTTGCAGCCTGTGCGATAGCCTGGGTCAAGCCCCATGACTGTATGGCCGGCCAGCGGAGCCTGCAGCAACAGCTGGCGCAGATTCACACCAAATATGCGGATCGCCTGGGCCTCAGCCTCTTCGGTCAGCTGGGTGCGAATCTCGCGCTCGAGGGCTGGGAACAGCAGCCGCTTGTAGCCGTCCTCAATAGCGGCGCGCAGCGTGTCATTCCAGATGGAGTCCTGACGGAAGATCCGGCGGTAGATGCGCTCGCAGTTATCTGCGTGGTCGATGGTCATGCGGACTTTGAGGCAGCCTTTCTTTTCGCCACGGTTGATTGCGAGAATGCGGTGTGACGGCAGGGTATGGATCAGCTCCTCGAAATCGGCATACATTTCAAAGATCCCGGCCCCCTCAGCAGACTTGTCGAGTTCCGTGACGATATGGCCGTTGTTCCAGATGCGGCTGCGCATATGTTTGCGCAGATCGGCGTCCTCCATGATCATTTCAGCAACGATATCCATCGCTCCGGCCAGTGCATCCTCGGCTGATTCAACCCCTTTTTCGGCATCAATGAAGTGTACAGCTTCATTTAATGGCGTTCCTTTTGTCTGCTGCTGCACGATTATTGCCTTGGCCAGAGGTTCGAGCCCGTGCTCGCGGGCAATTTGGGCGCGGGTGCGCTTTTTCTGCTTGTAGGGGAGGTACAAGTCATCCAGATCCTGCAGTTTTACAGCCTTTTCAATGGCGCTGCGCAGTTCGCTGGTGAGTTTGCCTTGTTCCTCAATCTTGCCGATAATGTCCTCCTGGCGCTTTACGATATTGCGCAGATAGGTCAGCCGCTCCTCGAGGCTGCGCAGCTGCTCATCTTCGAGTGAACCGGTCGCTTCCTTGCGATAGCGGGCGATGAATGGTACGGTATTGCCGTCATCGAGCAGCCCGATGGCTGCCTCAACCTGTTTGGGACGGACTTTGAGTTCCCTGGCGATGACTGCCGGAATATCTTTTGTCAGCATGTTTGGCACCAACTTTCTTTTCATTAACCCTTCCATTATAGCACAGCATCCATCGTGGGAATAAAAAACGTCATGGCTGGTATTGATTTGCTTGACAGGAAGCAGCTTTCAATTTAAAATAAATATAATGGATAATTATTATTTGTTATATAGGCGTTACGAAAGGAATTCAGGTGAAGGCTATGTTGAAACCGAAGGAAGTGACTGCGCTGCTGCGGGAGCGCGGTTTCAAGGTTACCCCGCAGCGGCTGGCGGTCTATAATGTGCTGTCTCATACCACGGCGCATCCCAATGCAGAGATGCTCTATCGTGAATTGCAGCCATACTATCCGACGATGAGTCTGGCGACGGTCTACAAGACGCTGTCCATACTCTGTGAGGTCGGTCTGGCACAGGAACTTAATGTCAGTGAGGATGCCTTCCGTTATGATGCTAATACCCAGCCGCATCCCCATGTGCGCTGTACCTGTTGTGGCCGGGTCGATGATATCATGGACCTGTCCACGGACAGTCTTGAAGCACAAGCGGCCAGCGAGACTGGTTATCAGATTGAGGCACATCAGTATTACTTCTTTGGGGTGTGCCCGAGCTGCCAGGGGCAGAAGAAGCATTGAGCTGCAGCCACGTTTCAGGCTGTTCAGCTTTGACAGAATTTCAGGCTTATGATAGGCTGAACATGTTTGCAGAAAGTTTACAGAATCAGTGACTAAGATAGGGGATATCAGATCATATGCAGGTATCTGTATTGGCCAGCGGCAGCAAAGGCAACGCGGTCTATGTTGAGCTCGATGGTGTCCGTCTCCTGATTGATGCCGGGATCAGTGCCACCAAAATAAAAAAAGCGTTAGCAGCAGAAGGCGTCGATGCGGCCAGCCTTGATGGCGTGCTCATCACGCATGAGCACCGCGATCATATTGCGGGGCTTACAACACTCTCGAAATGGTATCATTTGCCGATTTTTACGCGGCCGGGAACCATCGAGCACATGAGCTGCCGCGGAGCTGTACCGGCAGAATGTTTCCACCCGGTTAGTGAAGCGTTTATGCTGAACGGGCTTCAGGTGGAGCCGTTCAACATTCCGCATGATGCGGCTGAACCCGTTGGGTATCGGCTGTGTGGATCGAAGCGCTGCACGCTGGCAACAGACCTTGGGTTTGTGACGTCGAGCGTGCAGGCGGCAATCGAGGGGGCTGACGTACTGGTGCTGGAAGCGAACCATGATCCCGATGTCCTGAAAAATGGCGCTTATCCCTGGCCGCTCAAGCGGCGTATCCTGTCGAACCGGGGGCATCTGGCTAATGCCGACGCTGCCTGGGCGCTGGTCCGCATGCAGCGTCGGCCGTCCAAGGTTTTTCTTGCACACTTATCAGAGGAAAACAACCGGCCGGAGCTTGCACGGGAGACTGTGCAGGGAATTCTTGACCGGCAGGGAATACGTCTTGACCTTATGGTTGCGAGCCAGAATGAGGCAGTCAGCCTGCAATCTGCCAACTGAATCAATCTATTATATGATGGAGGGATTTTTGATGAAATCGTTCTTTAAATCCTGGAATACTCAGAAAAAAACGCATTTACTGCTGGCGGCAATGATGGCAGCATCGGTGGTGACCTTTTCTGGCTGCTCGCTGGGAACGGCTGCTGATAACAGCAGCGCACAGACTACGTCGGCTGCCAGACAGGCGGCAGCGAATGATGCGAACATCTCTGATGCCCGCAATACGCCGGCTGTCCGTGCGGCTAAGGCTGTTGGTCCTACGGTTGTCGGTATCACAAACAAGGCTGTAGCCCGTGACTGGTTCAACAACCCGGTTGAAACCGAAGGTGTTGGTTCAGGCGTAATCTTCAAAAACGATGGCGGCGACAGCTATATCGTTACGAATAATCATGTCATCAGCGGGGCAAAGGAACTTGTCGTGTCTTTGCCGGATGGCCGCAGTCTCAAGGGCAAACTGGTCGGTGCTGATGAGATGACGGATCTTGCGGTAGTCAAAGTCGGTGACGGAAAGCTGCCAACCGCGAAATTCGGCGATTCTGACAAGATTGTTGTCGGCGAGCCTGCTATTGCTATCGGTAATCCTATGGGGCTTGAATTTCAGGGCAGCGTCACCAGTGGTGTCATTAGCGCATTGAACCGTACCCTTGATATCAGCGACAAACGTGTCAAACTGCTGCAGACGGATGCCGCAATCAATCCAGGCAATTCCGGCGGTGCGCTGGTCAATGCGGATGGCGAGGTTATCGGCATCAACAGCGCGAAAGTTGCTGCTAATGGAGTCGAGGGCATGGGCTTTGCTATCCCAATCAATACCGTTCAGACGGTTATCGATTCGCTGATGTCAAAGGGCTATGTGGCCCGGCCGTATCTCGGAGTGTCGATATTCGATCCTGAGACAGCTGGACGCTATGGCTATCAGCTCAATATTGACAAAGGGGTGTATGTCTTCCAGCTTTCGCTTAATGGGCCGTGTGGCAAGGCGGGCCTGCAGCGCGGGGACATCATCCTCAAGCTTGATGGCAAGGAGACCAACAGCGTATCCGATCTGCGGGAAAAAGTTGCCGAGCATAAAGTCGGTGACACGGTTAAGATAACCTATGACCGCAATGGCAGCGAGCAGAGTGCAGATGTTGTGCTCGAGGAGATGCCAAAGGATAACAGTAGCAAATGAAATTAACGATTATCTGTGCAGGCAAGATCAAAGAGAAATATCTGAGTGCGGGAATTGCTGAGTTCATGAAACGGCTGCGTCCTTTTGCACAGGTCGAAATCCGCGAGATTCACGAGGAAAAGATGCCGGATGAGCCCTCGGCAGCCGAGAAAGAACAGGTCCTGCAAAAGGAGGGGGAAAAGCTGCTGAAGCTCGTACCGTCCGGCAGTTATCTCTTTGTACTCGATGTCTATGGCAGCGAGATGGCCTCGGAGCAGCTGGCGGAGAAGATTGACCAGCTGGGCATCCAGGGGCGGAGCAGTATCAGTTTTCTGATTGGTGGTGCCTTCGGATTATCAAAGGAAGTCCGGGCTGCAGCTGACGAACGGCTGAGCTTTTCACAGCTGACCTTTACGCATCAGATGGTGCGTCTTCTCCTTGTCGAGCAGATCTACCGCGCGTTCAAGATTAACCGGCATGAAAAATATCATTGGTAATGACGGGATTATCGTTGTTGGAACATCGCGGCCGGCAGTGGATGCTTTCCGATAAGCCGGGCATCGTTTAGCCGTCGCCTGGTTCCGGTCTGGTTCCTGTTTGTTGATTTAAAGCCCGTCCCGTTTCATGGGGCGGGCTTTTGTGGTATGATATAGGATAGATTCAGCAAGAGCGGACAGCAGGAGTGAGCAAAGGGAATGAAAAAACAGAGAACGTCGATTCAGCGTCAGGTCAATAAACTGGCTTTTGTCATGATGGCTCTTATGGGAGTAATTGTGCTGCGTTATGGCTGGCTGCAGCTTATCGAAGGCAATGAAATGTCGGAACGGATGAAGGCGCAGGTCGGGCATGATTTTGCGATTCAGTCACCGCGTGGTACCGTCCTTGACCGGAATGGGCGCGAGCTGGCGGTGAGCACGATGACCAAATCGCTCTATATCGATCCGGCACATGTCAAAGATCCTTCGGCGGTGGCAGCGGATCTGGCACCGCTCATTGGAAAGTCTGAGCAGGATATCCTCGACGACATTGCTGTTGGCGGTGGTTTTGTCTGGGTGAAGCGCCGCATGGAGCAGCCGGAATATGAGGCGGTCCGCAAGATGATTAAAGAGAAGTCCTATACGGACTGCCTGAACTTTCGCGATGAGGCCAAAAGATATTATCCGAATGATGTTCTGGCGGCTAATGTACTGGGGTTTGTCGGTACGGATGACAAGGGACTGGATGGTATCGAGCAGGCCATGGACGGTCTGCTCAAAGGTGAGGTCAAGGAATCGTATCTCCAGACCGACCGGCGGGACCGGCCAATTCTGGACTCGATTTTTTCCAGCAGCCGGCGATATCGCGGGGATTATTGTAAGACGGTTGAACTCACAATCGATAGTGCAATCCAGTTCATTGTCGAACAGGAACTGGACCGGGCTGTAGCAGAAAACAGTCCGAAAGCAATCACTTGTGTGGTCATGAATCCGAAAACCGGCGAAGTTTTGGCGATGGCTTCACGCCCTTCCTATAATCCCAATAAGTTCTGGGATTATCAGCCAGAGGTTTGGAAGAACCGGGCGGTATCCTTTATTTATGAGCCAGGTTCTACCTTTAAAGCGGTTGTGGCCGGAGCCGCACTTCAGGAGAAGGCGGTAACTCCCAATCAGGTATTTGTGGATCCAGGGTATGTCATGGTTTCGGGACGCCGCATCCAGAACTGGAGTGGTACGAGCTTCGGAACGGTGACCTTCACCGATGTCGTCAAGCAGTCGTTGAACACGGGGTTTGCCCAAGTGGGATTGCGCCTGGGCGCGGAGAACCTGACCAAATATGCGAAGCTGTTTGGTTTTGGCGAGCCGACAGGCATCGATTTGCCGGCTGAGGAGGGCGGAATTCTCTTTAAGGCTGAGGATATGCGTGACTCTGATATTGCGACAATGTCTATTGGTCAGAGTATTGCGGTTACGCCGCTGCAGCTGGTGACGGCGATGTCGGCCATTGCGAACGACGGCGTACTGCTCAAGCCATATATCGTTAAAAGCATCCGCAATGCGGATGGATCAGTCTATGACCAGCGGGAGCCGACTGAGGTGCGACGTACGATTGATTCGGCGACAGACAAGACGCTGGTCGGTCTGCTGGAACAGGTCGTTGCGAGCGGTGGTGGTTCGAAGGCGGCCGTCAAGGGGTATCGGATTGCTGGTAAGACCGGTACAGCGCAGAAGATTCGGGATGATGGCAGCGGCTATATGGATGGGCGTTATATTGCCTCGTTCTGCGGTTTTGCGCCGGTTGAAGATCCGCAGCTCACGGTTCTGGTCATGATTGATGACCCTGGCACTGGCAATTACTACGGTGGGCAGATTGCAGCGCCGGTAGCCAGCCGTATCTTTGCGCAGCTGTTTCGCTACCTCCATATTGAGCCGTCCAGCGATCCTTTTGCCGGGATGACGCCGTCCAAGGCCGCTCAGCCTAAGGCAAGGACGGATGCACCGTATAGTGGCGAGATACCCGATGGCAAGGTTGTGGTGCCGGACTTTATGGGCAAGAGTCTTCGGGAAGCTGCCCGGCTGGCCTCAGACAAGGGGCTGGGTTTTGAGAGTGATGGCTCCGGTTACGCGACCGGACAGAGCATCCCGGTCAATACGCTGGTGGACAAGGGCACAGGCGTAACGGTTTATTTCAAACCAGATTGAAGCAGTCGGGGTGCTTTAATCTGGCTGGATAAAGAAAAAATATTCATTCAAAGACACTTGTACCTTTATTGCGTGCGAGTGTTTTTTTGCGAACAATTTCACTTAGGAACCGATAATTTTCACAATTTCATGTTACTTGTGAAAAAAGTAATTTGTAAAATATATTTTTCACGGATAATAAACAACAGGAATTTTTAAAAGAGGGTCGAATAAAAGAAGTATATACCTGCGAGAATATCATCGCAAATCAGTGCTGTCAGAGAGGTGATAAGGATGAAACAAGAACAAGGACTAGTCATTGAACTGAAGGATGGGCTGGCAAGGATCAAAGTAGGACGTCACACAGAATGTGTAAGCTGTGGTGCATGCCCCTCGAGCCAGCATGTCATGGTGGAGGCGATAAATCCGCTGGGAGCTAAACCTGGCCAACGCGTGAAGTTCGAACTGCAGGAGCAGCACATGTTGACCGGTGCGTTTGTAGTCTTTGTCCTGCCACTGCTTTGTGCGGCACTGGGGGCAGTGCTGGGCTGGCAGCTAGGGCCGTTGGCTGGGCATACAGGCGATGCACCCATCATTTTAGGAGCAGCGATCTTTTTTCTGTTGTCATTAGCAGCAGTGAAAGCTTTCGATCGTCGGGCGGCGCGGAACCAGGGATTGAAACCGGTTATTGTAGAGATCATCGATTGAAAAAAGGTTTTGTGTATTGCAGGTGTCATGGATGATGCAGGAAGAGTTTTTTTGGAGAGCTATGAGGTGATTGTTCATGTTCAAGAGTTTTCTTGGCGGGATTCATCCGCATGACGGCAAGGAGCTGGCCAAAGATCAGCCTATCGAGGCTATGCCAGTGCCGCAGCAGCTTGTCGTGCCAATGAGTCAGCACATTGGTGCGCCATGTGCGCCGACCGTAAAGGTCGGTGATGTGGTGAAACGCGGGCAGCTGATCGGGACCAGCCCGGCATTTATGCACGCAGATATTCACGCACCGGTGTCCGGCAAGGTTATAAAGATTGAGAGCCGGCCCCATTCCGGCCGGATCAGTTGTCTGTCGGTTGTCATTGAGAGCGATGGTGAGGATGTCTGGGCTGATGGGCTGCCGCTGGATCGAGACTGGATGGCAATGGCAAATGAGGATATTCTCGGGGCAATTCAGTCGGCCGGCATTGTCGGCATGGGTGGAGCAACGTTCCCTGCGCACATCAAGCTTAAGCCAGCGAAACCGGTTGACATACTGATACTCAATGGTGCAGAGTGTGAGCCTTATTTGACCGCCGACTACCGGCTGATGCTCGAGGAGTCTGGCAAGATTGTCACCGGGACCCAGATCCTCGCAAGAATTCTTGGTGTGGAACGCAGCGTCATCGGTATTGAAGACAATAAACCGGAGGCTATCCGGGCAATGCAGCAGGCCTGTGAGGGTACGGGCGTCGAGGTGGCTGCACTTCGGACGAAGTATCCGCAGGGTGCTGAGAAGATGCTGATCAAGGTAGTTGCCGGACGCGAGGTACCGATGGGGGGCCTGCCGATGGATGTTGGTGCTGTGGTGCAGAATGTTGGCACGGTAGCCGCCATTACGGATGCAGTCTGCCATGGCCTGCCACTCACGGAGCGCGTCACGACGGTATCCGGCGATGCTGTCTCGCAGCCGAAAAACCTGCGGGTGCGTATTGGCACGACATATCGCGATGCGATTGCTTTCTGTGGCGGGTTTCGGGAAACTCCCGATAAGCTGCTGGCTGGCGGGCCGATGATGGGGATGGCACAGTTCTCTGAGGATGTACCGATTATGAAGGGTTCGTCAGGGATTCTGGCCTTGACGAAGAAGATCACAGAGCATGGCCCAGAGATGAACTGCATCCGTTGCGGACGTTGTGTACAGGCCTGCCCGATGGGGTTGGTGCCGAGTATGCTGTCCATCCTTTCACAGCGGGCAGATTTTGCCAGCTGTCGTGATGACTATGGCCTTATGAATTGTGTCGAATGTGGCAGCTGTACGTTCGTCTGTCCGGCTAAGCGCAATATTGTCCAGTATATTAAAAACGCCAAGGGTGTCATCCGCGCCGAGCAGGCAGCGGCAAAAGCCAAAACAGCGGCGGAGCAGGCAAAGAAGGAGGCGGCTGCCAAATGAGCGAAGAAGCAGTAAAACAGCCGATAGCAGAACAGTCGGCAGCGAAACCGGTCGTAAAGCCGGCGGCGCCGGCAGACCCCATGTTTACTATCTCGGCTTCGCCGCATATTCGCGACGGGGAGACTATTCCGCATATCATGTGGCAGGTCAATGCAGCACTGCTGCCTGCGGCGTTTTTTGCTGTCTGGTGGTTTGGCATGCCAGCACTCGTCAATATGGTTGTCGGAGCGGTAGTCGCCATAGTGTCGGAGTATGTCTGGCAGAAAGCTATGCACCGGCCGTTAACCGCCTTTGATGGCAGTGCCTGCATTACGGGCCTGCTGATGGCAATGTCGATGTCACCGCTGCTGCCGCCGTATATGGTGGCAATCGGCTCCATTCTCGCCATCGTCGTTGCCAAGCAGTCGATGGGCGGACTTGGATTCAATATCTTCAACCCGGCGCATATCGGCCGTGCTGCGCTCATGGTATCATGGCCAGTGGCGATGACAACCTGGACTAAGATGCAGGATGCTGGTGCCGGCGTTGATGCAATGACAAGTGCGACACCGCTCAATATCCTCAAGATGCAGGGCTATGATGCACTCGTGAATACCTTTGGCGGGCAGGCAAATATGTATATGAATATGTTTCTGGGGACTCGTAACGGTTCCCTCGGTGAGACCTGCACCGTACTGCTGATGCTGGGCGGCCTATACCTTATCTGGCGCGGGTATGCCAACTGGATTGTACCGGTGACGATGATCCTGACTGTCGGCGTGCTGACCTGGATTTTTGGCCCGGCGGGCTTGTTCTCCGGTGATCCGTTGTTTCATATGATGGCTGGCGGCCTGATGCTGGGGGCGTTCTTCATGGCGACCGATATGGTTACTATCCCGATGACGGTCAAGGGGCAGATCCTTTTTGCCGCCGGAGCAGGTGCAATTACGGTGTTGATCCGTCTTGTGGGCGGCTATCCGGAAGGTGTCTGCTACTCGTTGCTGCTTATGAATGCGGTGACGCCTTTGATCGATCGTCTCATCAAACCGGAAATATTTGGTGCAGGGGGGAATAAATGATGGCTGACAACGAACATTCTATTTTGAAGATAGCCTCGAACCTGGCCATGGCCTGCTTTATTTCCGGCGTGGTCATCGGTTCCGTCTACTATGTGACAGCTCCGGTTGCGGCAGAGAAAGCGGTACAGATGAAACAGGAATCCATGAAGGCCCTTGTGAGCGATGCGGATTCCTTTCAGCCGGTCGATGGCCATGAGGGCTGGTTTGCAGCCATGAAGGGCGGTGCGGCGAAGGCCTATATTGTACCGAGTGAGACCAAGGGGTACGGTGGTCGGATCAAGATGCTCGTCGCAGTCAGCGCCGATGGCAAGGTGATCGACTTCAATATCCTCGAGCATAACGAGACTCCGGGACTGGGCGATAATGCTCAGAAACCGGCTTTCCGCGGCCAGTTTGCCGGCAAGGCCAGTGAGCATCTCACTGTGGTCAAGGACAAAGGGAACAAAGACGACATTCAGGCCATGACTGGCGCTACGATTTCGTCCCGTGCCGTTACCAAGGGCGTAAAGCAGGCCGTTGACGAGGTCACGGCATTCACGGGAGGGAAATGACATGAAAGAATTGTGGAATATCTTCAGTAAGGGTCTGGTGGCAGAGAACCCAATCTTCATTCTCGCGCTATCCTTGTGCCCCGCACTGGCAGTCACGACAACCGTCGTCAATGGTCTCACGATGGGCCTCACGGTCACTTTCGTCATTACGACCAACAACGTCGTTGTATCCATCGTGCGGCGCTGGGTCAATCCGAAGGTTCGTGTGCCGGTCTATATTACCTCAATTGCGACCATCGTTACGGTCGCGCAGCTCGTGCTGCAGGCCTACTTTCCGGTGCTCTACAAGGCCTTGGGAATCTATCTGGCTCTTGTCGTCGTTTTTGCCATCATCCTCGCTCGGGCTGAAGTGTTTGCCTCGAAAAATGGCGTGGTGAAATCTTTTTGCGACGGCTTTGGCATGGGCTGTGGTTTCACGCTGGCCATGCTGCTGATTTCCGTCATCCGTGAGCTCATTGGTGCGGGAACAATCCTCGGTATGCCGGTTCTAGGTGAGGGTTATAACCCGATGCTCATGATGGTGCTGCCACCGGGAGCATTCATCCTCATTGGCTATATGGTTGCTGGTTTTAAGACCTGGAATGCCAAGCAGGAGAAGAAGGCACAGCTGGCTGAACTCAAGGCGAAAAAGGAGGTTGAAGCATAATGGCAGAATACCTTACATTATTCATTGGTGCAGTTGTTGTCAACAACTTCGTCCTGACTAAATTCCTGGGGTTGTGCATCTTTTTCGGCATTTCGAAAAACCTCAGTGCCTCCGTCGGCATGGGGATGGCCGTGACATCTGTTATGACCATGAGCTCCATCCTCGCGTGGATTATGTACTTCTTTGTCCTGGAACCGCTTGGTCTGACGTTTCTAACGACCATTGTCTTCGTCGTGCTGACTGCCAGTTTTGTGCAGTTGCTCGAGCTCATCATCAAGAAGCAGGCTCCCGCGCTCTATAACATGTGGGGCATCTATCTGCTGCTTATCGCGACGAACTGTATTGTCCTTGCTGTGCCGCTCCTCAACGTGGAGAACAGCTACAGCCTTATGAAGAGCATTGTCTTTGCCATTGGTTCCGGTCTTGGTTTTGCCCTGGCCATCATCCTCATGGCATCCCTGCGTGAGAAGCTCGCCTATGCAGACGTGCCAAAACCACTGCAGGGGATCGGGATTGCCTTTATCCTGGCCGGTATGCTGTCATTGGCATTCCTGGGATTCTCGGGCATGCTCTAAGGAGGAGTTATAATGAACACAGCGATAGACATCATTCTGGTTCTCGTTGGCGTCGGTGCTTTCTTCGGAATCGTGCTGGCGTTGGCCGATAAGAAATTCGCGATGGAGGTTAACCCTCTGATCAACGAAGTTGAGGAGGTTCTGCCAAAAGGACAGTGTGGCGCCTGCGGGTTTGCTGGTTGTGCCAAGTATGCCGAGGCCGTCGTTGAGAATGACGATGTTCCACCGAACCTCTGTGTACCGGGCAAAGCGGCTGTGGCAGCAAAAGTTGCTGAGCTGACTGGTAAAAAAGCCGAGGCTGCCGAGCCGAAATACGTCCATCTCAAATGTCGTGGCACGAAAACCGCTGCGGCGATGGCCGCTAACTACGAGGGTGTGCCGGATTGTGCGGCGGCCAAGCTTATTCAGGGTGGTCCGAAAGCCTGCAAGTTTGGCTGCATCGGTTTCGGCAACTGCGTCCGGGCTTGCCCGTTCGGCGCCCTTTCGATGGGCGATGACGGTCTGCCGATTGTGGACAAGGACATCTGCACCGGCTGTGGCAAGTGCGTATCGACCTGCCCACAGGCAATCCTGACACTGCAGACCTTTGCTGCTCCCGTACAGGTGGGGTGCAGTTCTCATGACAAGGGGGCAGTTGCGCGCAAGCTCTGCAAGAACGCCTGTATCGGCTGCGGTCTGTGTATGCGCTCTTGCACGCATGGTGCCATCAAGCTTGAGAATAACCTGGCTGTCGTTGATCAGAGCATCTGCAAGCTCTGTGATGACCCGACTTGTCTGGCCAAGTGCCCGACCAGGGCCATCGAGGCTATGACTGGCATAAAGGAAACCTGCCAGACGGCCTGAAATAAAAAGCAGCAGTTTCTAATGGCGAAGAAACTGCTGCTTTTTATTTATGTGACGATTGTTTGGTCATAAGGTATAATAGAAGCAGGGTATTTATTGATAAGGGGGTATTTTAGGATGATCCGTATGAAACAATGGTTACATGCAGGCTGGGTGGCTTTGCTGGGAGCGATGCTGGCAGTTGGGCTGATCCTGCCGGTTACCGCATTCGCTGATTCCAAGGCTGATTTACAGTATGTGCAGGAAGTTTGCCAGCAGTATCGTCAGCAGAAAACAGCCAGCATGACCGCTCATATAACATTCCTTTCAGCTGTAGCAAAGGCGGAGGGAAACATTGCTCTTCAGGGAACATTGCAGCCATCGATGCTGCTGGAAGGGTCTGCGAATGGTTCCTATATGCTGGTGATTGGCATGAACAAGACCGTAAATGTTCCGTTCTATTTGGAGCAGTCTGATAAACAGCTGACGTTATATTACAAGCAGCTAAAAGATTGGCAGAAGATGGAAATACCATTTTCGGGGCAGGAATATGCTAAGATGCTGCAATCGGATGTCAAACTGCAGGGCATCAAGGCTGTAAAGGTGGTTGCGGATAATGGAGTGGAACGCACATTAAACATCACGATAGATGGGAATGCAGTCAAGAAGGAACTTCGCAAGGGTTTGAGCAGTCAAATGAAGATCCCTGCTAATCTTACTCCGGAAAAGAAAAAGCACATGCAGGAAGAACAGAAACAGCAAAAGCTGGTAATGGATAAGATCTGTGATGCTATGCGCGATTACAACCTCACCTGGGTAGTCGATAAATCAACCAGACAGCTCAAACGTGAATCAATGGATCTGACACCTATTCTGCGTGAGTCAGCAGGTGGTATTCTGGCTGTAGCTGGCAAGAAGATTCCAGCGGATCAGCAGGAAGTTCTGCAACGTATGGTTGACAGCTGCAGCCTGCAGCTGGACGTGATACATCAGCCAGTAAAGGCCGGGACAGAGGTGGTGATTCCTGCTGAAGTGAAGCAGGCCAGGCTTGTCCAGCCTAAAGCAAAGACAATGGGGCAGATAAAGCTCTGATCAAATAACGCTGCAATGAACGATCCCCATAGGCTATGAAATTTTAGCTTATGGGGATCGTTTGTTATACTGCATGGTTGTGCAGACTGCGCTGCGGAGAAGAGACAAGGTGTATTGCAGAGATATCAGCTGGCAAAAGCATCACAGGATTCGATTGCCGGTACAGTGGCGGCAGCGGGACTGCAGCTATTGTACAGGGAGCGCAGATAGTTCAGAGATACGGAATCTTTAAGACCGTACAGTTTGATGAGCTGGGGCAGGTTCACGCCGGTGAGGACAAGTGATCGGCAATCCAGACCGGTTTTGCGCAGAAGCAGCACAGTTTCATTATAGGCGGTGGTGCCGAAGTCATCGACGAGGAATAGGAAATTTTCCTGTGGGTTTTTCTCTTGGCACTGGGCCAGGTAGATGGCCAGCTCAGCGGTCCCAATTTCGTGGTTAGGGAAGCAGAAGCCGATGGACCGGCAGTCTGGCTGATAGAAATATCCGGCCAGGGATTCTTTTAGGGACGCGGCAAGATTTCCGTTCGTTACAATAATCATTTTCATAGCAAAGGCTCCTTCTTTTATTGTCGAAAGGGATCTCACATCCGGATGCGTTCTTTTGTTATCTGTATTCTATCAATCGGACTGGCAGGTGACAAGTGACAGGTGTTATTTTTTTGTTATATTCAAGTGGTAATTCTTGTTATTTGTGAAGTTTTCGCGTAATATTTGTTAATATAACAGGGAAATTAACAGTTTTGTCTTGAAAGAAGGGGTATGATGAATACAAGAGAGCGCCGGCAGTTGATACGGGAGCGTCTGCAGCTGCAGAAAAAATTGATGATCACCGAGCTGGCCCAGCAGATCGATGTTTCGACAATGACAATCCGGCGTGATTTTCGCCGATTGATTGACCTGCAGATTGCTACGCCAATTCACGGCGGCATTGTGTTTGTCGAAGGTGGCGCGGCTTTTCCGGCGGTCAGTGCCCGGGAACGGCAGATGCAGAGGGAGAAGAATGATATTGGCAATTATTGCGCCAGCCTGATTAAAGAAGGGAATGCGATCTATCTCGATACAGGGACGACAGCGATGAATATTGCGGATGCTTTGTTGGGGCGTCATGATATTGCCGTGCTGTCGCATTCACTGCCTGTTCTGAACATCCTATCGCATGCGCGGGATATTCAATTAATTTCGGTGCCGGGGTCCTATCATCCGGAGTCGAAAGGCTTCTATGGTGATCTGGCAGTCCGCATGGTCCGGACGTTTCGACTGGATATTGCGTTTATCGGGGTCAGTGGGATTAATGCCGAACTGGGCCTGATGTCACCGGATCTTAGCGATCGGGCGCTGAAGCAGGCTATTCTGGAGACGGCGCGGACGAAGGTTCTGGTCGTGGATCATACGAAGATTGGCCAGGAGTCGTTTTCAAAGATCTGTGGGCTGCAGGAGATTGACCAGATCGTTACGGATAAGCAGGCTGATCCCGTATTCCTGAATTACGCCCGCCGTCAAGGGGTTCAGGTGATGCAGGTGTAATGCCGGCACAATATCCTGGATGTGGTACTGGCGATGTATTTCGCCTGGGGCGTTCTTTTGGTTGGTATGTGTCTTTTGTTGGCGGACACCATGATTGATGCTATAATGAACTAGATAGAGAAATTCAACGACTGGGTGTCGGCAATAGACGTGAATGATCGGGATTTGCTGCACCAAAATTGTAGTAAAGGAAGTTTGTATGATGGACAGTATAACAACAGAACTTTTGACGTATATTCAGGAAAGTCCCTCGCCGTATCATACGGTGGCAGCTAGTGCTGAGCGCCTGAAGGCAGCCGGATTTATGGAACTGGGCCTGGCCGAGGAATGGAATCTCAAACCGGGTGGGCGGTATTTTGTTCCGATTTATGGTTCTACGCTGCTGGCTTTTTCAATTGGTCAGGCGGACGGGCCGCTGAGGATGGCAGCAGCACATACGGATTTTCCGTGTTTTCGTCTAAAACCGCAGGCTGGGGTAATGACCGAGGGGTATGGCAAGCTGAATGTTGAGAAGTATGGTGGACTGATTCTGAGGTCGTGGCTGGACCGGCCGCTGTCGCTCGCGGGGAAAGTAGTTCTGCGGGGGGCCGATGCCTTTCACCCGGAGACGCGTTTGGTGGATATAGGCCGGCCCTTGCTGACGATTCCCAGTCTGGCAATCCATATGAATCGCGAGGTTAATGACAAGGGGATGCTGAATCCACAGACGGATATGCAGCCGCTGGCGGCATTATTCGGCAAGACCGAGGACTCTAAGTCGGATTTCTTTGTGGAGTGGCTGGCTAATGAGCTGTCGGTGCCAGCAGCGGATATTCTGTCTTATGAGTTGTCAACTTATCCGGTAGAGGCGGGCTGTCTGTGCGGTTTGTCTGGTGAGCTGATTTCTTCACCACGGCTGGATAATCTGACTTCGGCCAAAGCCTGTCTTGATGGACTGCTGTCTGCTGCTGATCCGGCGGGACTGCGGCTGGTGGCTCTTTTTGATAATGAGGAGGTAGGCAGCAATACGAAGCAGGGGGCTGGTTCAGCCGTGCTTATGCAGGTGCTGGAACGTGTTTATGATTCTCTGGGCAAGACCAGGAGTCAGCTGCTGCAGGATATTGCGGCGGGGTTCCTGTTATCGGTCGATGTAGCTCATGCGCTGCATCCGAACTATGCGGACAAGAATGATCCGATAGTAAAGCCGGTGCTAGGGGGCGGCTTGGCCTTAAAGCAGGCGGCTAGCCAGTCGTATGCGGGGGATGCTGAAGCAGTGGCTGTTATCCGCGGCCTGTGTGAAGAAAACGGGATCGCCTGGCAGCAGTTCGTAAACCGCAGCGACAGCCGCGGTGGTTCGACGCTGGGATCGATCGCTTCGGCTTTGGTGCCGGTCCGTACGATGGATATTGGCGTCCCGATTCTTGCCATGCATTCAGCCCGCGAGACGATGGGGACGGCTGATCAGCAGGCACTGACTGCCTTGCTGACGGTGTTCCTGCGCTGATTAGTGGTAAAGAAAGCCTTGCTGCTTCGTTTTGTCGGTGATTTTTTTGCTTGTTTTTTACGGCTGTTTGGTTGATAATATAGACAGGAATACTTTACTCTGGAATCGATTATAGGTATGTTTTAATCAGTAAAGGAGGAAGAGGAACATGGATGTCAATACGATTTCGTCTTTATCCCAGCAGACAGCGGCGCTGAGTGGCAGCTATAAAAAGACGACGACTTCGGTAACGACGGAGGCTGAAAATGGCAAGACAACGGCCGGCACGATGACGGAGGCCTATTCGCTTGATGTTTCGGCGGCGGCTAAGTCGGCGGCAGGGGCAGCTAAGGCACTGACGCCCGAGCAGGCGGATGCACTCAAGCAGGGCATCCAGAAAAGTCAGCAGCTTATGATCCAGACGCTGACCGAGCAGAACTTGAAACTTCAGGGGTGGCTCGATCAGGGCGTTAGCCAGCTGAACCTTGGCGGAATCCTCATTGGTACGGACAAGTTTGCTTTGCCGGCAGTCGGGACAACGCCAGAGGATGCAGCCAAGGCAGTAGCGGATGGTGGAGCCTACTCAATCGGCAGCGTGGCAGATCGTATCATGGATATGGCCACAACGATTGCCGGTGGGGACCCGCAGAAACTCAAGGCGATGCAGTCAGCGGTGGAGGATGGTTTCAAGCAGGCTGGTATCACCTGGAAGGATTCGACGGGCGAAGACAATATGCCAAAGATCACGCAGGATACGCATGCGGAGATCACCAAACGATTTGATGCACTCTACAAGCAGCAGTCCGGTACATCAGAGGATAAAACGACAGCTGATACGACAGCAGCTGCTGCCGATAAGCAGCTCTGAGCCCGGAATAAATTTCATAATAGAGCATAGGCGCTCAACGTCGAGGGTAACTCTTTGATGTTGAGCGTTTTTATATTATAGGGAAGGAATCAGGGGGTGAATGACGAAATAGAATAGCAATATTATGAGAACGACGACACGGTAGAGAGAAGAGAGGCGGTTTTTATGGGATTAAAGCAGAAATTTATGGCGCTGGCGGGTGTCATGGGTGCACTCATGGCTATTGTATCAATCATTGGATACTATATGGCCAGCAGTGATTTGCAGCAGAGCATTGAAAGCGAAATGGAAGCTACGGTGGCAACGGAAGCGGCCAAACTGGACGGCTGGCTGGATGAGAAGAAGGCTTTCGGAGTCAGTACGTCCAATTATCTGACGAGTCTTAATGGCAATACTGCGTTGCTTAAGGCAAAGGAGTCGCTGGGAACTTCGACATCAGATAAGGAGATCCTTGATATGACCGCCGGCTTAGAGGACGGTTATTTTTACAGCTATAATTCTGGTGATAATACGGGCAAGAAAGATCCGACGCAGCGTCCGTGGTATAAGGAGGCTAAAGCCGCCGGCAAACCTGTGTTCACAGAGGCCTATACCGACACCAATACGGGAAAACTGGTGGTGTCGGTGGCTGTTCCGGCTAAGGCAAATGGTCAATTTATTGGTGCGACGTGTACGGATATTGCACTGGATGTCCTGACGAATCAGGCTAATGACATGAAATATCAGGGGGCGGGCGCCGGCATTATCCTGGAGAAATCCGGTAATATTCTGGCCACATCAGGGGCCGGTGAACCGATGAAGAACTTCAAGGATATCGACGGCATTGGCCAGCATTTCGATGAAATAGTCCAGAGAGGCAAGGGCTACTTTAGTGTAACTATTAACGGCACGGAAAAAGTTTTTGCCTATACGACAGTCCCTGCTACGGGCTGGATCATGGGCATATTGGTTCCGCAGAGTGTTGTCTTTGCATCGCTCCGGCACTTGAAAATCGTTTTTGGGATATTGACGCTGTTTGGCCTGTTTTTGGCGGTCGGGACCTGCCTGACATTTGCCCGCCAGATCATGAATCCGATTGCCAGGTTAGAGGCGCATGCTTCTGAGCTGGCCAAGGGGAATCTTTCGCTGGAGGATCTTCCTGTGAATTCTTCTGATGAAATTGGAATCCTGACCCATGCGTTTAATGTCATGAGTGGCAATATACGGCAAATGATTTCGCACATGGCCAAGACGGCGGAACAGGTGGCCGCTTCGTCTGAGGAACTTACAGCTAATGCTCAGCAATCGGCTGATGCATCTGTACACGTGGCGGAAACCGTGGGTAAAGTATCAATTGGGATGAGCACGCAGCTCGAAGACATTAATGGTGCCAAAAAAAGTGTTGATCGCGTTTATACGGATATTTCGGCGATGGCGGGTAAGGCGCATGTAGTGACAGATACCTCCGGGCAGACCGCGGCGGCGGCACAGAAGGGCGGCAAGCTCATGGAATCGGCGGTTGAGCGCATGGGGCATATCGAGCAGAGCGTTATGAGTTCGGCTGATGTTGTGCGAAAACTGGGCGAGAACAGCCAGCAGATTGGGCAGATTGTTGAGGCAATTTCTGCGATTGCCGAGCAGACGAATCTATTGGCGCTTAATGCTGCTATTGAGGCAGCGCGTGCGGGGGAACATGGCCGTGGTTTTGCTGTTGTGGCAGAAGAGGTTCGCAAGCTCGCGGCTGAGTCGCAGACATCGGCGGAGCAGATCAAGGATCGTATTGTCTCGATACAGCGTGATACAGCTGAGGCAGTGGCCTCGATGCAGGCTGGTACAGATGAAGTGAAGTCGGGGACGGCGGCAATCCGCGAGGTTGGCGTGCATTTTTCGGATATCCTTCGTATGGTCAATGGCATTAAGAGTCAGATGGATGAAATCAATACATCGGTTGAGACGGTGTCAGCTGGTGCTGGCGATATTGTCGGAGCAGTGGACTCAATTGATACAATCAGCCGAAACACGGCGACGAATACTCAGACAATCTTAGCCGCAACAGAGCAGCAGTCGGCTTCGAATGAAGAAATTGCGGCGGCATCCCAGGCATTGGCAAATCTGGCAACGGATATGCAGGACGCGATTGGTCAGTTCAAATTATAAAGAGATTTTCCGGTCAATAGATAGAGTAAAGATCTATTGGTTATCGGCCGGGAGCCTGTCCTTTTTTTAGGGACAGGCTTTTTTTGTTGTGCGATTGCCGGCTGAAAACATTTCCAAAAGCCGAAAACAAACGGAGTGGCGTTTTCCTTATAATAAAAATTATAGAAAGGAGGGAGTGCCTGTGATACGCAGAGTACCATCAGATTTCGTGCTTGGTGCGACAACAGCGGCTTATCAGGTTGAGGGCGGTACCGACCTGGATGGGCGTCTGCCGGCTGAGTGGGATCATTGGTATGACCGACCCGGCAGTTCGTTTGATGGGCGTTCAGCCAGTGATTTCTATCATCATTACCAGGAGGACATTGCCCATTGCCGTCAGTATAATATCCGGGCGCTGGGGATCTCCATTGCATGGACGCGGATTATCGGGGACGAACAGGGAACTGTTAATGAAGCTGGCGTCAAGTTTTACAGCGATGTCATTGATTGCTGCCTGGAACAGGGGGTTGA
>ERZ650307.557-NODE-557-length-21059-cov-9.331032_pt1 | contig 21059 bp, 20 predicted proteins | sample MGYA00376243_ERZ650307 | MGnify/ENA primary metagenome ERZ650307 (study PRJEB26733, sample SAMN07839242) | wastewater metagenome | biome: urban; feature: artificial channel; material: waste water | place: USA: North Carolina | collected 2016-03-31 ... | reverse complement strand
GATAAAAACTTCTGTATTGGTCAAATAAATTTGACAGTTGAGGTAAATCTTCTAAGGTGGCTTTTCTGGTTGTGAACATTTTTTGAGGATTTATTTAATTTTACTCATCAATGCAAATTCCTCTGCAAATTCTTGAATTTTATCTGCTACATCATCTTCGCCAGTTGCTCTTTGGTAGGTATGACCTAGAGAAACAAAAATTTGATGCAAAAATACTTTCATTTGGTCAACAGGCATATCTTTTGTCCAAAGGTCAATTCTAAGAGCTTCAAATTTTTTATCGTCCCAAACAGAAATCATGGTTGCTTTGGTTTCTTGGTTTTCTACGCCGCCATCTTGTGCGTTCCAGGTCATTTTTTCGGGAATGTGGTTGTCATCAAGTTCTATATTGATGCTTATCTGTGTTTGTCTCATTTTTTCGAGTTTCGAGTTTCGAGTTTCGGGCTCCGAGTTTACCTCGTAACACGCATTTCGTATCTCTTTTTAATTTTTAGGTTTATAATTAGTATTGTTAAATATTTCTGTGGCGCTTTTTTGCAAAAACTGTTGAAGTGTAACTTCTGGATGTTCTGCCAAATATTTTCTACAAATTTGCCAGCCAATAAAAGCACCTACTCTAGGCGAAGATTTTTGGTCTATTTCGGTGTAAAATTTAGAAAAAGGACCTTTGTTTAGGAATCTCTCGTTCAAATTACTATCATCGCTAAAAAGCAAATCATTTTCTACAAAATAGTTCCAAATGTTTTCTTCGTTAGAAACTGCCCATTCTTGTTGAGATTTAGCATATCCTATTTTATATTGGTCTAGTGTTTTCGGCAAAAAAGCATCTTGCAAGGTCAATAGTTTACCTTGATTAATGATTTTATCTAAAAATTTATTTTGGTCTGGTGTTACTGGTACGTAATCTATAGCAATGGCTTCGGAAACTCTGGCGATTACATTTTCCGGATTCATATCTTTTTTAATGTAATTATCTATTCCTTCATAATATTCGGATTTTTCGCCCATAAAAGCAGAAAGGTCTATGAATATAATTTTTTGGTCTGGAATGTACAAAATAGGTTCTTGGTACAATTCTGTAGCTGAAGAAAATACATATACTTTAGGATTTTGAAATTTCGGAAAATAATATTTCACGTGCGCAAATAATTCGGTTAAATCTTTTTCTAACCGAGGAATTTTATTGAGCGAAATAGCATTTTTATACATTCTTCTCTCTAGAGTATTGTTTCTTTTTTTCTCATAAGTAGCATCTGGAACTTGCGGTGCTAAAAAAAAGCTGTACTTCTCTTTAAATTCTTGAAATGGAATTTTTTCATTATAAAATTCAGCAGAAATATCGGTGATTTTTACAGGCTCAGAGGTTTTTACTTCTACGTTCCAACGGTCATTTTCTTCTTTATTACAAGAGAAAAGGGTAAAAAAAAGGGCTGTAAGTAAGAAAAACAAGATATTTTTTTTCATTATCATAGAATTTAGCAGTGGTTTGCGCTGAATACGTGCAAAATTTTAATTATTTTTACATCAGTTTTAGTTTCGCAAAAATAAGAAATAAAGGATGAATATCAGAATAGAAACAGAAAGATTAATTCTAAGACCATTTCAGGAAGATGATGTGGATAGATTGTTTTTACTAGATAGCAATCCAGAAGTGATGAAATATGTAGGACAGAAACCTTTAACCAAAAAAGAACAATCTGCCGAAGTTATTAAAATGGTGCAAAAACAATATGCTGAAAAAGGCATCGGAAGATGGGCGGTAATAGAAAAAGAAAGCAACTTGCTGATTGGTTGGAGTGGTTTAAAACTAATTGATTACGAAATTAACGGGCATCAAAATTTTTATGAAATAGGTTATCGATTTTTACCAGAATTTTGGGGCAAAGGTTATGCTACAGAATCTGTAATTCCATTTGTGAAAATGGGTTTTTCAGAATTCAAAGCAGAAAAATTATACGCTTATGCAGATGTAAATAACTTGGCTTCACTAAATGTATTAAAAAAAATAGGTTTTAAAGAAAAGGGAACATTTATTGATGATACAGATGGCGCAGAATGTATGTGGTACGAAATAAGTCGTGAGTAAGAAAATGAAAGTCAGACCTATATAAAAAAGTGAAATTTTTCAAACAACATCAAACAATATCAAACAATATTAAATAATTATGCAAACAGAAAAAGTAATAGACTACATCGTAAATTGGTTGAAAGATTACGCTACAAAAGCTGGCGTAAAAGGTTTTGTGATTGGAGTTTCGGGAGGTGTAGATTCTGGAGTAGTTTCTACACTTTGCGCAATGACAGGGCTTAAAGTTTTAGCATTGGAAATGCCGATTCGTCAGCAGAAAGATCAAGCTTCTCGCGCTTTGGAGCACATCGATTTTTTAAAAAATAAATTCCCAAATGTAGAAGGTTTCACGGTTGATTTGAATGAACCTTTCGAAGCGTTGTACAAAACTTTTGATGTAAAAGATGACGAATTTCCTGCCGAAAAACTCGCTTTTGCCAATACCAGAAGTAGATTGAGAATGCTCACGCTTTATTATTACGGGCAAATTAACGGACTTTTAGTTTGCGGAACTGGCAATAAAGTGGAAGATTTCGGGATTGGGTTTTACACCAAATATGGTGATGGTGGAGTAGATGTTTCACCAATTGCAGATTTGTACAAAACCGAAGTTTATGCTTTGGCAAGAGCTTTAGATTTGCCAGAAAGCATCAAAAATGCTATTCCTACAGATGGACTTTGGGATGTAGATAGAACCGATGAGCAACAAATTGGAGCTACTTATCCTGAATTGGAAAAAATCCAAAAAGAATGGGGAACCAAAACCGAAAGCGATTATTCTGGAAGAGACTTGGAAGTTTATAAAATTTTCAGCAGAATGCACAAAGCAGCGCAACATAAAATGAACCCAATTCCGGTGTGTGATGTTCCGGAAGAGTGGAGAAGTTAATAAAAATTTGTTTATTTGGGCAGCTATTTCCGCCTTCCGCTCCCGCTTTTTTTATTTTTTTGCAAAAAATAAAAAAGAGCTTCACTCAAGTCGGGCTGCAAAAACTGAGAAAACATAATTATGCAAAACAAAAAATCGTTACTCTATATTTTTCTGGCTTTCGTAGCAGGATTATTATTGATGTATCTTTTCAATAACTATAAAATCGAGAAAAAAAATACATCAGAAAATACAGAAATTTCTTACCAAAAATCTGAAACTCAAAATCAAGATGATTCTTATTCTTACGAAAAAAAATCAAAGAAAAATCAAGATAATTTTGAAAAAGAAAAATCAGATTTTTCTAATAAAAATAATGATTCAAGTAATCAAATTGATGAACTTACCAATGACGAGATTGTTGTAAAATATCTAAAAGAACACGGCGAATTACCCGATTATTACATCACAAAATCCGAAGCAAAATCTTTGGGTTGGGTTCCCAGTAAAGGTAATCTTTGCGAAGTTGCTCCTGGACGCGCCATTGGTGGAGACATTTGGACGAACCGACAAAAATCGCTCCCAACAAAATCTGGAAGAAAATATTTCGAAGCAGACCTTAATTACAATTGCGGAAACAGAAATGCAGATAGAGTAGTTTTTTCTAATGACGGGTTGGTTTTTGTAACGTTTGATCATTACAGAAGTTTCGAAGAGAAATAAACGTAGGGACAAGTCGTGACTTGTCCGAAAACCAATGGTTTTCAAAAATAGAATATGAAAAATTTAGCAAAAATAGTTTTCTGTTTTACTCTTTTTTCATTGATTTTTTCTTGTGAAAAGTCAAAAGATAATGCTGTGAAAAACGGAGAAGAAATCACGATTCTTATTCAACCTTTTGAAGATGTAAAACCAAAGCAATTGACGGAGATTTCAGAAAATATTAGAAAAATTTATCCTAAAATAAAAATTTTAAAACCAATTAAATTTCCGCAAAATACTTACTACGAACCTAGAAATAGATATAGAGCAGATTCTATTATTAAATATTTAAGAACAAAAACCCCCAATAATTGTGTCACTCTGGCTCTTACTAATAAAGACATCAGCGTTACCAAAGGAAAAGTGGCAGATTTCGGAGTGATGGGATTAGGTTACAGACCAGGAAATGCGTGTGTAGCTTCAAGTTTTAGATTGAATACTAAAAACAAAAATGAACAATTTTATAAAATTGCCATTCACGAATTGGGTCATACTCAAGGATTAAAACATTGCCCAGATAAAACCTGTTTTATGCGTGATGCAGAAGGTAAAAACCCTACCAATGAAGAGAAAGATTTTTGCCAAAACTGTAAAAAAGTTTTGAGAAGTAAACATTGGAAAATTTAGAAACCAAAAACATCACTAACTTTGCAACTTAATTTTTTATTTTAAAATTTTGAATTTTTACTTTTAAATATGGAAATTTATATAGATTTTTTAGAAATTGGTGATTACGAAGATTTTTATGCTCAATTAAAAGAAAAATTGACTTTACCCGAGCATTTTGGCGATAATCTCGATGCGCTTTTTGATGTGATTACTGGCGAATTAGAAATGCCGTTACACCTAGAATTCGTAAATATGAGTGTAGAACAATTAGAGATTTTCGAAGATTTGTTAACAACTTTAGAAGATGCTGAAGAAGAAGTAGAAGGTTTTACTTTCTCTTATTACTTAGAGCAATACGAAGACGAAGAGTAATTTTAGATTTACGATTTTTAGATTTCAGATTTAAAATTGAAAATAAAAGCGCCCCGAAAATAATTTTCGGGGCGCATTCTGTAAAAAAATTAATTTGATATGAAGATTTAACTATTTCTTATAAGTTCCAGTTGGTCCATCCTGCATACCATACGTCGTTAGCGTCTTTCACAGCACCTCTGTATGTTACGGCAGTAAATCCTGAAGAAAGTTTAGCGTTTGTAAATGCAGCTCCTGTAAGAAGTGGAGAACCCGAAGCTGGAGAGAAGTTTGGTACAGAACCTACATTGTTCCAAGCGCCAGTCAATTTAACATCTGTAGAATAATTAAGGATTGTATTTCCTTTAGCATTAAACCAAGTAGTAAGGTCCGCTAATGTATAGCCCGTAGCTGTAGCAGCAGCACCATATTTAAGAGGAGTAGTGCAAGCAGCAATAATGTTGTTTTCAAAATTAAGATTTCCGTTTCCAATGTTGGTATCCGTTGCAGTACCTTTGGTAGCGTCAATAAACAAACCTACAGGATAACCTACAAATACTGAGTTGAATACAGAAATAGAAGAGTTTCTTCTGATTTGTAATGCATTTTGGAACAATGAGTTAATAGAAGATGCATTGGTGGTAGTAGCCGAATTTTGGATTGGTCCAATAATTGTCATATTAGAAAAAATTGCTGATGTTTGAGGAGTTAAAGAAGAACCGTTAGCATCATTATCAGATTCAAAAGCATTAGAACCAGAAACGTCTGCGATAGCTGCGTCTCTTACACCAATCCCGAATTGTATTTTACCTGCAAAACCGTTATCAGTATCAAAATCATCATCAAGACCTTTGTATGCAATGATGTGAGAACAATTTACGGTGCCTCCAAACCATTCGAAACTATCATCATTAGCATAAGCTACTTCTACATAATCTACTGTAGTACCGTTACCAACACCACCGAAAGTAAGTCCGTTGATTTCTTTGTCTGGTAAAAATGCATAACCAGCATATTCTATTCTTACATATTTTAAAATTCCACTGTTATCAGCAGCATTAGTACCACCGTATAAACCAAGACCTTCTGCATTGTTGATTCCTCCTTCGATTTCTCCTATACCAGCTTGCCCGTTATATGAAGAGTTAGTAGGTGCATTACCAAGAATTACAACACCAGCCCAGTCTCCTCTTTTAGGGCTTGCTTTTTCTGATGTAAATATAATTGGGTTTGAAGCAGTACCTTCAGCCATGATTTTAGAACCTTTTGTAATGATAAGTCCACCGTTTTTATCAGCTTCACCAACGATTTTTGTTCCTGGTTCTATGGTAAGAGTTGCGCCGTTTGTTACATATACCAAACCTCTTAATTTATACGTGTTATTTGCTTTAAGGGTTCTACTTGCTGTAATTTTTCCAGACAAGATAAAATCTTCGGTTGTAGTACCACCACCTGTATTGATGGTTTCTCCGTCTTCTTCTATTTTTCTACAAGAAGTTGTGGTTGCTAGAATTCCTATTAGTAAGGAAAATAAGGCAGTTTTTAAAAGTTTCATATTATAAAATTTTAATTATTTCTAAAAATGTTTTGTTAAAAGTTGTATCCTATTGTTAAGCTAAAGTTAGTACCTGTAAGTCTGCTAATTGCCAAGGCGTCTTTAGCATCGTACTTTTTATTATCATTAAGGTCGTGATAGTATTTTGCTCTTTGGTTCAGGATGTCGGAGATGTTCAGTTTAATTTCACCTTTGTTTTTCCAGATTTTTTTAGCAATTTGATAATCTAACAAAGGTCTTGGCGCTTCCCAAATTGGAGGTACTTGCTCGTTCCCTACATATAGAATTCTTCTTCCGATAATGTTGAAAAGAACGGTAGAAGAGAAACCAGTTTTTTGAGAATCATATTGCAGAGATAGATTTAAAGTATAAGGAGATTGTCCTTGCATTGGTCTGTTTACGTTTGTAGCTTCGTCTTTTACTTTATTGTCAATTAATGCCAAGTTACCGGCCATTGTAAAGTTTTGAAGTAGCGATACAAAATCTAATTTTTTTCTAAATTCTAATTCTAATCCATAAGCATCTGCTTTATCAGCATTTAGGTAATTGAAGGTGTTACTTGTACCAGCGCCAGATTGATTAAAGTATAATTCGATAGGATTTTTAAAATTTTTGTAAAAACCAGCAACTGAAAAGATTTCGCCACTTTTTGGGTAAAATTCCCATCTTATGTCTGCACTGGTAAGTTTAGTTCTTTGTAATTCTTTATTACCAATTACCGTAGCTCCTAGGTCAAAATCATAATAAGCAAGTGGTGATAATTCTCTAAATTCTGGTCTTACCACAGTCTGCGAACCCGCCAAACGAAGGTTCATTTTGTCATTTAATTTGAATGTAAGGTTCAAAGCAGGTAAATAATCTGTAACAGCACTGTGAACGTATCTTTCATCGCTTTTTTTAGTGCTTCCAACTACTTGATCGAAGTTTTCTACTCTTAATCCCCAAACTGCTCTTAACCAAGAAGTAATATTATTGTCAAATTGTAAATATCCTGCATTTAGAATGGTATTGGCGATATATCGGTATTGTTTACCCGCAATTTCGTCGAATGTAAATAAGTTTCCACTTGTTCCGAAGTTTCCTTGATTGAAAATCGTTTCGAAAGGTTGTGAAAGAAGACTTTGATTAAATCCTTCTAATTGTACAGCAAAAGGTCTTGAGTTGTAAATTCTGTCTTTTACTTGGAACAAATAACCACCTTTGATGGTTTGTTTTTGCCCGAAAAGTTCAAAAGATTTAGAAACATCACCTCCTGCATTGTATAGATAATCACTCAAAGTAGAGTAGAAGAAACTTCCTGATTTTTGTGAAAGACCATTAGAAATTAGTGCTAAATAAGGGCTTCCTGCCAAAGTAGGATATTGGTTATATTGCAAACGCTGAAGCTGAGGAATGTATTGGTCTAAAATCCCGAAACTTCCGTACCAATTTACACTGAGACCGCCAAGAGCATTTAACTTATGATTGCCAATAAGTGTAGAATTGTAGAAGATTGTTTGTTTGTACCCAACTTCTCTTGCAATAATATTGGTTCCGTTTACAGGATCAAATTCAAAGTCTTTTCCTGTACGTATAGAAACGTGATTGTTGGTATTGTTGGTAATGATGTTTTTAAGGGAAATTTTGTTGTTGTCATTAAATTTTAAAGTTAAATTTAATAAACCACCAAGAATCACATCATTGTTGTATTTTGAAGTTTTATAATCGAAGTTTACATCAGCTTGTTCTCCGTTGATGGTGAAGAATCTGTTGTCAGAATTGGTAGTTCTTTTGCTATTACTGTAATTTAAAACAGCAATTACACCAAGGTCTTTTCCTAAAAATTTTGTATTAAGACCACCATCTAATTGTAAACTCACATTTTCTGGATAACCATTATTATTATACCCGAAATTTTTAACATATTGTTTACCAAAATTGGTTTTTTCCGCATCAGAAAGTAAGCTAAAAGCATTTTTAGTAGGGAAACCAGCAGGTAGTTTTCTGTAACCATCTTCTATGCCAAGGAAATCTAATTTACCACCTTTACTGGTATAGAAATCTTTTCCAATTGTATTAGAATTTCCACCAACTCCTATTTGAGCGTTAAAAAATTTAGTATTTGGGATATCTTTTGTATTGACCTGTATTAATCCGCCTCCCCATTCACCAGTATATTCTGGGATAAAAGTTTTGTTGATGACCAATGTTTCAATTACACTTGCAGGGAATAAATCAAAAGAGAACGTTTTTTTGTCTGGTTCGGTACTAGAAAGCTGAATTCCGTTGAGCATAGCTTGGTTATATCTGTCCGAAAGTCCTCTTACAACAATATATTTCCCTTCAAATAAACTTACACCAGAAACTCTTTTTAGTACTTCTCCGGTATTTCTGTCAGGACTTTTTTTAATGGCTTCAATACCAATTACCTGAGAAACAACGCCCATATTTTTTTGTAGCCCAATAGTAGAAGCTATGGTCTCTTTTTTAGCGCTAGACCTTAGTACAACGCCTTCTATTTCTTTGTCTTTTCCTTTTGCTTCAATTTTTGTTAATAAAATATCCAGATTGGTGTTTTCTGCTGATTTTATTTCTACATCGCTAATCTCTTTTCTGTTATATCCTTTGTAAATTACATTTACAGAATAATTTTTTCCAGGGTCTAGCGTTATTACGTAATAACCAGCTGCGTCTGTCTTTGTTTCTTTATCATTTACTTTTACAGTTACACCTTGTATAGGCGCATTATCTTTTTCATCTAAGACTCTTCCTTCCAAAACGTGGGTTTGCGAAAAAAAGAATCCTCCCGAAAAAAGAGTAATTGTTAAAATACTCTTACGAATAGTTTTATTCATTTTTACAATTAATTTTGCCGCAAAGAAATAACCATTTTGAGGATCTGCTGGTTTAGTAAATTTTAATTAATATTTAAATAAATTTTAATAAAATGGGAGCAATATTAATTTATTGTAAAATTTAATTTTTCATAACAATGCAATGGTTTTTTTACTAATTTTGAAAGGTTAAATAGTATAGATGAAAGACAAAAAAATTCTTTTAGTAGATGATGAGCAGGATATTCTAGAAATCCTATCGTACAACCTGGAAAAAGAAGGTTACAAAGTTTTTACCGCTAATAATGGTAACGAAGGTATAGCAAAAGCAAAAGAAATAATCCCAGATTTAATCTTGCTAGATGTAATGATGCCAGAGAAAGACGGGATAGAAACTTGCCAAGAAATGAGACAAATTAAAGAATTACAAAAAACTTTAATTGTATTTCTATCTGCCAGAGCCGAAGAATTTTCTCAATTAGCAGGTTACGATGCTGGTGCTAATGATTATATTGTGAAAATTATAAAACCAAAAGTTCTTATCTCTAAGGTTAATGCTTTATTACAACTAAGTACACAAGTTTCCGAAAGCCAATCTAAAGTTTTAGAATTAGGAGATTTAATTATTGATAAAGATAATTTTAAAGTCACAAAAGCCGGAGAAAATCTTTTGTTGCCGAAAAAAGAATTTGATTTGCTTTATCTTTTGGCTTCTAACTCCCAAAAAGTTTTTAAAAGAGAAGAAATTCTAGATAAAGTTTGGGGTAATGACGTAATCGTAGGAGAAAGAACCATAGATGTACACATCCGAAGATTGAGAGAAAAGCTAGGAGATGATTCTATACAAACACTTAAAGGTATTGGCTACAAACTTACCGTGTAATAATTCTGGCAAATGAAGATTTCTTTTTTTGGGGCTTCTATTTTAATTAAAAATCACTTACTTTCTATAGTTGCGGCATTATTTCTTACCGCCGCTATGGTTTCTATCGTTGTACTTTTTAATTATGCTCAGGATTCTGTGTCTAATCGGCACTCACAGTTTTATTTTTATCTTTTTTTGAGTCTGATTTTAATCTTTTTTACCAATTATGTGGTGATAGAGTTCTTGTTTAAATATTATGGAAAAAAACAAATAAAAAGAATCTCAAACATACTACCAGATAATATGATTCACGAAGAAGAAACCGTGAATTTTAAAGAATTGGGAGAAATGATACAGAAAAACGTGTCAGAAATAGACACCATGAAAGAGATGGAAGACTACCGAAAAGAATATCTCGGAAACGTTTCTCACGAACTAAAAACACCACTTTTTTCAATCCAAGGGTATATAGAAACCCTGAAAGATGGTGCGGTAGAAAATCTTAATATAAGAGATAAATACCTAGAACGAATTGGGAAATCTGTAGAAAGATTGCTCAATATTGTAAAAGATTTAGATATGATTAGCCAATTAGAAACTGGCGAAATTTCTCTTAATTATTCTAAATTTGATATCAATCTCCTTATCAAAGAAATCTTCGAGCTTCTAGAAATGCAAGCTCAGAATAGAACTGCAAAACTACATTTACAAAATACTTCACCAGTTTTTGTAAATGCGGATAAACAAAAAATATCCCAGGTTTTAATCAATTTAATTTCTAATGCAATTCACTACAGCAATAGAGAAGAAGCACTTATTAAAATAAAAACTGCAACCAATAATAACTTGGCAATTATACAAATATCTGATAACGGAATGGGCATAAAACCAGAAGCATTGCCTAGAATTTTCGAAAGATTTTACCGTGTAGAGAGCAGTAGAAACAGAAAAGATGGCGGTTCTGGGCTAGGTCTTGCCATCGTAAAACACATTATGGAAGCCCATAAACAAAATATTTCTGTAGAAAGTACCTATCTAGAAGGAACTACCTTTACATTTTCTTTAGAAAAAGCTTTGTGATTTCAATAATTTCTGTAAATTGGCATCATTAAACGCTGGGAATTTAAGAAAAACTTTTTTTAATAAAAATTGAATTTTTTTAAAAACTCATATTTCTTTTGTTTTATCTTTGCTCCCAACATTAATACAAAATCAGTAAAATACAATTACAAAAAATTTAACTAAAGGTTTAGTAAAAAGTAAAATATGGTTTATAAGGTCAGAGTAATTTTAGATTCTAAAGAAAGTGTTTTCAGAGATATAGAAATCAAAGAAAAGCAAACACTATGGAATTTACATTTAGGAGTAAAAAGTGCATTCAGTTTACAAGGAGATGAGCTTTCTATGTTCACTATTTTAGATGATGAAGGTATAGAAATAAAATCAGTTCCTCTAGAAGATATGAGTGATGATGGTGATGGCGAAATTATGTCAGATGTTTATCTTATGGAAGCTTTCCAAAAGGTAGGAGACAAAATTCAGTTTCAATATGGGTTAATAGACCTTTGGGAGTTTTTCTGTGAATTGGTAGAAATTATAGACGAAAAACCTGCCGTTAACTATCCAATTACCGTTTTTAGATTCGGAAATGTTCCTCTAAAAGCGCCTGGTAAATCTGGTGGTTCTGGTAAATCTGTAATGGCAGCAGCATTTTTAGATGATGATTTTACAGACTTAGATTCTGATTTCAAAGAAGATTTTGATGATGAATTTGCTGATGACGAAGAAGATGACGGCTATGGTGATGATTTTGTAGATGAAGCAGATGAAGATTAATACTTTAAATTGATTAAATTCATATACAATCCGGAAAATTTTTTCCGGATTTTTTATGGTCATTAGTTACAAATTATTACATTTGTTTTCGATAAAAATTTCAAACAATGAAAAAGCTAATTTTATCTGCAATATTAGGTTTTACCTTAATCTCTTGCGGCATTCAACAAAATTCAACAAAAATGACAGACTGGAAGCATACCACCAATATCTACGAAGTAAACGTAAGACAATATACCAAAGAAGGAACCTTCAAGGCATTTCAAAAAGAATTACCAAGACTCCAAAAAATGGGGGTAAAAACACTTTGGTTTATGCCAATTACACCCATTGCACAAAAAGAGAAAAAAGGAAGCTTGGGAAGTCCTTATGCAGCACAAGATTATACCTCTATCAATCCTGAATTTGGGACTTTAGATGATTTTAAAAATTTGGTAAACGAAGCTCATAAAATGGGTTTCAAAGTCATCATAGATTGGGTAGCTAACCACACAGGTTGGGATCACGTTTGGACAAAATCTCATCCAGAATATTATGTACATGATGCAGATGGAAGTTTCCACAGAGCTTCTGGTATGGACGATATTATAGAACTAGATTACAAAAACCCGGAAATGAGATTGGCGATGATAGATGCTATGAAATACTGGGTAAAAGAAACCAATATTGATGGTTTCCGTTGCGATTTGGCGAGTTGGGTTGAAGTAGATTTTTGGCAACAAGCACGTCCGGAAGTAGAGAAAATAAAACCTCTTTTCTTTTTAGGAGAATTTGACGAATTAGAAAATCCTGATTATGGTAAAGTCTTTGACGCTTCTTATTCTTGGTCTTGGATGCACAAAACCGAAGATTTCTACAAAAAGAAATTGCCTCTTACAGAACTTACAGATTTATTGGCTAAATACTCTGCAATTGGTGGAAATAGCATGAGAGCTTGGTTTACCAGCAATCACGATGAAAACTCTTGGAACGGTACAGAATATGAAAAATATGGAGAAATGGCAAAACCTTTGGCTGTATTTTCTGCCACTTGGGATGGTGTTCCACTTATGTATTCTGGACAAGAATTGCCTCTTTTGAATAAAAGGTTAGAATTCTTCGAAAAAGACCCTATACCTTGGAATGGTTCTTATAAATTAGAAGAATTTTACAAAAAACTATATGAATTAAAATCTAAAAATCCTGCATTAAGAGGTGGTGATACTAATTCTATTACCAAAATCTTACAGACCAATGCACCAGACAAAGTATTGGCTTACCTTAGAAAAAATGGGGAGGACGAAGTCTTAGTGATTCTAAACTTGTCAGACACGCAGCATCTTAAATTACAGATTTTAGACGAGGCCGTACAAGGGAAATACAAAAGTCTCTTTTCTGGATTAACCACAAATTTTGATACCAAACCTACCATAGAAATGTACAAATGGGAACATTTGGTTTTTGAGAAATAAAGATTTGTCAGATGTCAGAATATGAATATTTGATGTAAAAATAAAATCAATAGAGTCGGGCTTTAGCCCGACTTTTTAATAAAAAATCTTAATTTGGCTTTAGCCAAAACTTATCAAATGAAATCAGAACTTTTAGAAATTATCCATCAAAAAATTTCAGAGAAAATTCAGAAATTAGAACAATTGATTGCCGAAACAAGAGCTTCTAATAACGATACCAAAAGTTCTATGGGAGATAAATATGAAACTTCTCGCGAAATGCTTCAGCAAGAGATTAATAACTTGCAAATTCAGTTGAATGAGCATCTTAAGTCTCAAAAAATTCTTAAAAACATCAATCCAAATCCTCACAAAATTGTAACTTTAGGAAGTTTAGTAGAAACTGAAAAAGGTATGTTTTTTATTGCGATTTCTTTGGGCGAATTGAGTTTTAACCAAGAAAAAATATTTGTAATTTCGGCAGAATCTCCTTTAGCAAAAGCGATGAATGGTAAAAAAGTGGGAGATGTTTTTTTAATTAATAATTCGTCTCAAACTATTATAAACATTTTGTAATAATTAGATGCTTTTTCCTTTGATGTATTCCATCAAAATATCTTTGTAATTGGGAGCGATGGTAATAAAACCGTCTTTAATTACTACATGATTCCTTTCGATGGCTTCAATTTTTTCTAATGAAATAATATAAGAACGATGCACTCTCATAAACTGCTCCGAAGGCAGTTCTTCTTCTAATTTTTTAAGACTCATTAATGTTAAAATTGGTCTTGGATGACTAGAAGTATAGATTTTTACATAATCTTTCAGTCCTTCAATATAAAGAATTTCAGAGAAATTTATTTTGATTTGTCTATATTCGGATTTTACAAAAATGAAATCTGAATTTTTTTTATTTTGTTGATTTTCAGCATTTTGCACGCAATTTATTTCGAAATGATTGCGTGCTTTTTGAGCTGCATTTAGAAATTCGTTATAATCAAAAGGTTTTAAAAGATAGTCTAGCGCATTTACTTTGTATCCTTCAATAGCATATTGGTCAAAAGCTGTAGTGAAAACAACTTTGCTTTTTGCAGGCAATAATCTGGAGAATTCAAGCCCCGTTAAATCTGGCATTTGTATGTCTAGAAAAAATAAATCAATATCAGAATCGGTTTCCAAAAATTCCATTGCCTTAATTGCGCTATTGCATTTAGCTTTCAGTTCCAGAAAAGGTGTTTTCAGCACATAACTTTCAATTAGACTTAGAGCCATTGGTTCGTCATCAGCAATTAGACAGGTTATTTTTTTCATATGTTTAGATGTTTTTATATTATTCGGTTTCTAGTTTCATTTCTACAATATACATTCCATTATTTAGATAAGTATTAAATTCGTGTTTGTTGGGATATAAAAGTTGCAGTCTTTTTCTCAAATTATCTACACCAATTCCAGAGCCACTTCTGTCGTCTTCATTTTTAGGAAAATTTGAGTTAGAAGTGGTGAAGAAAATACTTTTTTCTATCACTTCCAATTTAAAGCAAATATCTGAAGGTTTGGTGGCAGAAACTCCGTGTTTAAAGGCATTTTCTACAATTGAAATAAAAAGTAACGGAGCAATATAGATGTTGTTCACTTTCGTAGGGAAATTGGTATATACTTTTGTGCTTTCGTTTAATCGAAGGGACATAAGATCTATATATTTGTTCAAAAAATCTATTTCTTCAGCAAGACTTATCTTCTCAATATCAGATTTTTGAAGCAAATGTCTCATTAATTTGCTTAAACTGTGGATGCTTTGTTTTGCTTTTTCTGGAGCAAAATCTACTAGAGAATAAATGTTATTTAGAGCATTAAAGAAAAAATGTGGCTGAAGTTGGTACTTTAAATGTTGTAATTCAGATTGAAGTTTTATGTTATCAGCTTCAATTTTCATTTCTTCGGCTTTACGCATTTTTTTCATTGCATTAATAGAAACTGAAAAAGCAATGGGAATAAGGTAAATTAAAAAATCCATGAAAAAACGCATCCATTCTGGTGGTTTTTTGCCGAGCATTTTTGGTCTGTCAGAATCAAATAAAACAAAAATTTCTCCTTTTAGATAAATTAATGCTGCCAATAAAATTGCATTGATTATGAAAAATGAAATTCTTTTTTCTCCAAAAAGCCAATGTACTAAGAACAAATAATTGATATAAAATACTACAGCTAAAAAGATGAGTTGAAGCCAAAAATGTTTGAAAATGTTACCCCAATCTATTTCTGAGCCATAAGAAAATGCCGCAGGAAGAAAAAATAGAACCAGCCAAATCAAAAGATGCAGGCTAAATTCTGGATTTTTATTTTTGAATTTAATCATAAATTTTTATAGCTAATACTATTTTTAGAATTTAAATTTATTCAATCCTTTAAAAAATGAGGATTTGTGGAAGCTTTGAAGAAGTGAATTTATCATTTTTTCTATCATCTATCCTAAATAATTTTAAAAAAAAATTGGTTTTATTCGTATCTCAAAGCGTTAATTGGGTCAGATTGAGCCGCTTTTCTCGCAGGATACCACCCGAAAAATACGCCGGTAATGGTACAAACTGCAAAAGAAATAACAATGGAAGACATGGTAATGCTAACTGGCCAACCCGCAAATTGTTTGATGGCAAAAGTGGCTCCCAATCCTATAAAAACGCCCAAAATGCCACCTGTAATACTTATTAAAACAGATTCTATTAAAAACTGAAGCAAAATGTCTTTTCCTTTTGCTCCAATTGCCATTCTCAGACCAATTTCTTTGGTTCTTTCTTTTACAGAAACATACATAATGTTCATAATTCCGATACCTCCAACAATTAGAGAGATACTTGCAATAGCCACCAAAAGTACGGTTAACATTTCGCTGGTTGAACTAAATGTGGAAATAATTTCTTGCTGAGAAGATACATTAAAATCGTTATCGTCTCCTTCTTTTATGTTGTGCTGTTTTTCCATAATTGTGGTAATTTCATTTACGGCAGCTTCAGAATCGTCTTCGCTAATAGAAGAAGCAACGATAGATTGAAGATATTTCTGAGCCAAAATTCTTTTTTGGACAGCAGTGTAAGGAGCAATAATAATGTCGTCTTGGTCTTGCCCGAAAGTGTTTTCTCCTTTTTCTTTCAAAATTCCAATTACTTTAAAAGGAATATTTTTGAATCTAATCATTTTTCCAATTGGGTCTTCGTTTGGGAAGAGATTTTCTTGAACTGTTTTTCCTATTACAGCCACTTTTGCATAAGATTCTATATCGTCTTCGGTAAACATAGAGCCTTTTTCTACACTCCAATCTCTAATGCTAAGATATTCTGGTGAAGCTCCATAAATAGTTGTAGGCCAGTTGTTAGAACCTGCAATACTTTGTCCGCTCCCGTTTACTATTGGCGATATATTTTTTATATAATGAGTTTGTGTTTTAAGAGTTTTATAATCATTAAGCGTTAAGGTTTGCATAGAAGAAGGGTCTGAACGAACTCCTCCCATCATCCCAGCACCAGGACGAATAGTGATAAGGTTGGCTCCCATGCTAGAAATATTTTTTTTGATACTTTCTTTAGAACCTTCGCCTATTGCCAGCATTGCGATAACAGAAGCTACTCCAATGATAATTCCGAGCATAGTAAGCATGGCTCTGGTCTTATTGAGGAGAATAGCTTTCCATGCTATTTTTATTAAATTTAAAAAATTCATAATTGTGATAATTAAGTTTTAAAACCCATTGCAAATCCGAAATCTTCCGTCATGTTTTTCTTTTCTTCAGATTTGCATTTGGGTCATCTAAACATATAATAAACTATTTTGTGAGTTGGGATTTTGATGTTTTAATTTACATCTGGTAGTTTTTTTAATTCATCCAAAGCTATAAGTCTATCTGTAACCAAGTGGTCTTCTTTTATGTTTCCGTCTCTCAGTACTACCGTTCTTTTGCTAAATTTTGCGATGTCTTCTTCGTGAGTTACAAAACCAATGGTAATTCCTTGGCTATTTAATTCCTGAAAAAGATTCATTACTTCATAGGAAGTTCTGGTATCTAGATTTCCTGTAGCTTCGTCTGCCAATAAAATAATGGGATGATTTACTAAAGACCTTGCAATGGCAACTCTTTGTTGCTGTCCGCCAGAAAGTTGGCTCGGGACGTGATACATTCTATTCTCTAAACCTACTTGTTTTAAGGCAATAATTGCTCTTTCTCTTCTTTCTTCAGATGAAATATTAGGATTGTATAATAATGGCAATTCTACATTTTCTAAAGCTGAAGTTCTTGCCAAGAGGTTATAAGATTGAAAAATGAAGCCAATTTTTGTATTTCTAATTTCGGCAAGTTGATTTTTGGTTAAATCTTTTACCGAAACACCGTCTAGTTCGTAGATTCCAGATGTTGGCTTGTCTAGACAGCCCAAGATATTAAGCAAAGTAGATTTTCCAGAGCCGCTGGTTCCCATTATGGTTACAAATTCTCCTTCGTTAATATTCAAATCAATACCTCTGAGAGCGTGAACAATTTCGTCTCCCATTACAAATTCTCTTTTGAGGTTTTCTATTTTTATGATTGGTTTCATTGTTTTCACCTTTTTTGGATTGTTGATTTTTAATTTTTAGAATTAAATTCATTCAAAATACTAAAATCAAATACTAATTTTTAATTTCCTGGAGGCGGACTTTGGTTAGAACTTTTACTATTTGTTTTTTTGTTACTACCAGGACGTTTTGGCATAAAAGGACTGTCTCCACTTTCTGAGTCTGATTTTGCTACGGTTTCTTCTTGAATTTCCAGAGAAGTTACAATGTTTTCTGTTCCATTGAGACCTTTTACTACTTGTATGTTTATACCGTCATTGCTACCAATGGTAATAGGTTTTTGTACCAAACTATTGTCATCGTTTTTAATCCAGATAAATTTTTCTTTGTTTTCTCCTGTTTTTATTTCGGGAATTTTTGTAGTAATTTTATTTTGCAGATAATATTGATTCAAAACATCTGTATCTGGTGTAAAACTTATCGCTGCAGCAGGAATAGTATTGATGTTATTTAATTCTTGTGTGAAAATTGTTACTGTAGCTGTAAGCCCGGGTTTTAATTTTTGTTCAGGATTGTCTGCATCAATAATTACGGTATAAGTTACCACATTAGATGTTGTAGTTGCAGACAAACGAACCTGACGAACTTTACCGCTAAATTCTTCTTGAGGATAAGCATCTACCGTGAAACTTACACGTTGTCCTACTTCTACACCGCCTATATCTGCTTCATCTACATTGGCTTCAACCTGCATTTTTGTAATATCTTTTGCGATTTTGAAAAGGGTAGGAGTTGACATACTCGCGGCAACGGTTTGTCCTTCTTCTACTTCTTTGCTTAAGATTACACCATCAATAGGAGCATAAATGTTAGCATAACTAAGATTCGTTCTGGCTTGTGCAAGAGCGGTTTTTCTTTGATTAAGCGTTTGTTTTGCATTTTGAACCTGATAAGCGGCTTGTTCGTAATCTGCTTTGCTGATGACACCAGATTTAAACATATTGCTTTGTCTGTTATAGTTTTGTTGGTAATAATTAAGTTCGTTTTGAGCAGCAGAATATTGTGCAAAAGCATTATTTACAGATTCTTGAAGATTGGTTTTGTCTAGTTCGGCTAATAATTGTCCTTTTTTTACAGGAGAATTATAATCTACATAAATTTTATCTACCAAACCAGAAACTTGCGTACCTACTTCTACTTGGTCTACTGGTTCTACTGTACCTGTTGCGGTAACAGAAGTAGTAATGGCGCCTTTGCTCATCTTTACGGTTTGTACTTCTATTGGAGTTTCTTTTTCTTTTCCGAAGAATAGATAACCTAAGAAAATTGCTACAATCGCTACAATAGCAAAAGCGGAAGTTTTTAAATATTTTTTATATTTTGGATTCATAACGAATAATTTTATTTTTGAGTAGATAGATTTCCTTGATAAAAATTAAGCAGTTCTGCATACAATGTTGCCATATATTTAGACTGAAGATATGTTTGTTCGTTGCTGAGGTAAGTATTTCTGCTTACGGCAAGTTCTGTGGGTGTTAATCCCCCGAATTCATATTTTTTATTGGCTAGTTCGTAGGCTAATTTTGCATTATTTCTGGCAACTTTAGAAGATTCTTGTTGCGCTTGGTTAGAAATTGCATTTTGCCACGCTGTTTCAATATTAGAATAAAGAGTTTTCTGGGCGCTTATTTTATCTAATTTGTTCTGTTCTATTTCTATTTTGGCAAGTTTTACATTCGTGTCATTTTGTTTTTTAGAAAAAATAGGAATGTTTAAAGACAAGCCTAAAGATTTATTAAAATTGTTTTTTAATTGATTAAAATAGGTGTAATCTTGTGTATTGGTGTATCCAGAATTTAGTCCTGCATTGGCTGTTAAAGTAGGTTTGTAACCTGTTTTTGTAATTTCTAAATCTTTTGAAAGCACATCATTTTGCAAATCGTAGATTTTTACATCTGGAAAAACTTCTTGTGCTTTTGAGAAAACTTCTTGCTTATCAGGTATAATTTTGTAAGCATCATCTAAAGTTATTTTTTCGATTTCAAAGTCTTCTTTTGGGTCAAGTTCTAATAATTGTTTTAATTTTAAAACCTGCTGATTGTAAAGATTTTTGCTGTTTACAACATTGTATTGATTTTGAGCATTTTGAGTTTCTACATCTGCAAGGTCTAGTTTTGCAATGGCGCCGTTTTTATATTTTACTTCGGTAAGTTTTAGTTCTTGTGCGCTAGAATTAGCTGTATATTCTGCAATTTTAATTCCTTCAAAATAATATAAAGCTTGCAAATAAGCTTCTAAAACACTTAGTGTAATGTTGTTTTCTGCCTGTTTTTGATATAATTCGGATTGAGAAGTTAGAATTTTATTTTTCTCAATTTCAAGATTTAATTTATTCCCTTGGTATAAAGTAATATTGCCAGAAACACCAAAACTGTTAGATAAAATGGTTTGATTTACAAAACTACTTGTAATAGGGTCTATACTAGAACCATTGGTAAGCCCCATAGAAGCAGAACCATACACCGTAGGAAGTTTGTTGTTTTTTGCTTGTTCGTAATTTAATTGGTCTGTAGTCTTAGTTAGCGCTGCTTTTTTTACCGTTATATTATTAGCAACGGCATAATTAAGACAATCTTGAAGAGACCATACTTTTTGAGCGGAAATATATGTTCCTAAAAGTAGCAGTATTATATAGGTAAGTTTTCGCATAACTTTTATTTTATGAGACAAAATTGCTTCAACTATATATTAATCTCAAATCAAATAGACCAAATGCAAATTTTTATAGAAGAACACCTGTATTTTGTGTTGAATATTTTTTAAATTTTATTTTTGTATCAATTTTTTAAAGATGTTTTTCTAAATTTGAAAATTCAATTATAATAAAAATGCAAAACTATCTCGATTTACTCCAACATATTCTCGATAATGGAACAGACAAAACCGACAGAACCGGAACTGGAACACGAAGCGTTTTTGGCTACCAATTGCGCTATGATTTGTCTAAAGGTTTTCCTTTGGTAACGACCAAAAAAGTTCATCTTAAATCAATAATTTATGAATTGTTGTGGTTTTTAAAAGGCGATACCAACATTAAATATCTTACCGATAACGGCGTAAGAATTTGGAATGAATGGGCAGACGAAAACGGCGATTTAGGTCCAGTTTACGGTGCACAATGGAGAAGTTGGGAAGGGAAAGATGGTAAAATAGTGGATCAAATTTCTGAAGTTTTAGAACAAATCAAGAAAAATCCAGATTCTAGAAGACTCATTGTTTCTGCTTGGAATGCCGCCGAAATTCCGAATATGGCTTTAGCGCCTTGCCATACAATGTTTCAGTTTTATGTAGCCGATGGAA
>ERZ650307.555-NODE-555-length-21128-cov-15.935415_pt1 | contig 21128 bp, 18 predicted proteins | sample MGYA00376243_ERZ650307 | MGnify/ENA primary metagenome ERZ650307 (study PRJEB26733, sample SAMN07839242) | wastewater metagenome | biome: urban; feature: artificial channel; material: waste water | place: USA: North Carolina | collected 2016-03-31 ... | reverse complement strand
GCGTGACCGCCAACAACTCCCGCATCGGCTTCAAGGGCTGGGAAGATCTGGGCAATGGCCTGAAGGCCATCTGGCAAGTCGAGCAAAACGTTGACATCGACACCGGCAACTCCTCCACCAGCTGGGCCAACCGCAACAGCTACGTGGGCCTGGAAGGCTCCTTCGGCCGCGTGCTGCTGGGCAAGCATGACAGCGCCTACAAGACCATGACCATCGGTCTGGGCACCAACATCCTGGCCGACACCTCGGCTGATACCTGCAACAGCCAAGCCATCTTCTGCCGTGGCGACCAGCGCGTGAGCAACACCGTGCAATACTACAGCCCGGTGGTGAACGGCTTCAGCGCCGGCGTGTCCTACGGTGCTGACGAAACCCGCGCTACCGTGGGCGGCAACCGCGCTAACGCCTACTCGCTGTCCTTCGGCGGCAAGTACGTGAACGGCGGCCTGGCTGTGGGTGCTGGCTACGAACACCGCAACGACAGCGTGGCTACCTCCACCGGTCTGGACACCGACTACTTCAAGCTGGTTGGCGCTTACACCTTCGCTTCCGCCACCACCCTGGCTGCCGGCTACGAGCACAGCGAAGTGGACCAATTCGCCAAGTCCGCCAAGAAGCAAGATGGCTTCACCCTGGCCGTCAAGCAACAGCTGGGCGCATGGGGCGTGGGCGCTTCCTACACCTGGCTGGGCAAGGAAAAGAACGGTGCTGAAGGCGACGGCAAGGCCAAGCAATGGGTTCTGGCTGCTACCTACGACCTGTCCAAGCGCACCCAAGTGCAAGCTTACGCAACCAAGCTGAGCAACAACAAGTCGGCTAACCGCAACTTCGGTTTCAACCCGCTGAACGGCACCCTGTCCGCCGCTGGTGCTGATCCGCAAGCCATCGGTGTTGGCATCCGCCACGCCTTCTAATTCATCCGCGCCCTGGTGGCGCAGCTGAATTCAGAAAAAACGGAGCCCTTCGGGGCTCCGTTTTTTTGCGCGCCAGATTGTGGGGTTTCTGACAGGCCTTGTATGGCTTGTTGTAAAAACAAAAGCTTATGGCTGGCATCTCCCTTGCTGTGACAGACATATCCCCTCTGTCCAACAGGAACCCCATCATGCCCAAGCCCAAAAAACATGTTCTGGTCTGCGTTCAGGGCCGCCCACCCGGCCACCCGCGCGGCTCCTGTCAGGCCCGTGGCTGCAACGATGTGTTTCAGGCGTTTTCCAATGAATTCCAGCAACGCAATCTGTGGGCCAACTTCCTGCTGACCAACACCGGCTGTCTGGGGCCCTGTCATCTGGGGCCAACGGTGATTGTCTACCCGGAAGGCGTGATGTACACCGGCGTCAAACCTGAAGACGTTGGCGTGATCATTGATGAACACCTGATGTTTGATCAACCGGTTGAGCGCCTGTTGGCGCCGCCCGATGTCTGGAGCTGATGCCATGTTGCCCCCGCTGCCTGTGATCCCTTATGAAGTCGGCGAGATGGTGTATTGCGCCGAAGATCTGTTCAACGATGGCGGCATGCCCGGCGCTGACGAAGACGCCATTCTGGCGCCGGCTGGCGCGCGCGGCGTGGTGGTGCAGTCTGGCTACGCCGAAGAAGACGAAAGCCAGATGATTTATCTGGTGCGCTTTGAAGACGCCAGCGGCGAGCTGGGCCCGCCGATTGGCTGCTTGCCTGAGGAGTTGACCCAGCAAGTGCCGGCAGCATAAGAGCAGCTCACACAACCCTCCTGGCGTTGTTGCCTGACCTTATCGTGCTTGTTGTACTGTCTGCGGTCGTGCCCTTAGCCAAGCTCGCTGCGCTGGGGTTTTTTAGCCGCGCCAAGAGGCACCTGGGGGGGTGGCGTGGCTTTGCCGTGTCACACCCCCACACCTGGCCAGGCGCGCTGTTGGCGTGTTTCTGGTCTGTTGTTGCGTGCAGACGACAACATCAGGCCGATTGCGCAGCAAGCTGCGCTTTCACCGTAACATTTTCACCACACCCTCGTCATCTACGCTCCGTAAACTCGCGGCTGTCCTGTGTTGCTTGCAACACCTCTGCGTTTTTTCCCCTGGAGCGTACCCCCATGAACCGCAAAATGCTTGTCGTTGCGCTGAGCGCAGCGTGTGCTTCCCCGCTGGCCCTGGCTGACGTGACCATTTACGGCACCCTGAATAACTCGCTGGAATCGGTCAAAGCCACTGGCGCGGCCAATTCCGCCAATGACGTCAAATCCACCTCCCGCGTCAGCAGCAACACCTCCAAGATCGGTTTCAAAGGCAATGAAGATCTGGGCAATGGCCTGAAGGCCATTTGGCAGGTTGAGCAAGAAGTCTCCATCGACGATGGCGGCACCCGCAAGGGCAACTGGGCTACCCGCAATACCTTTGTTGGCCTGGATGGCCGCTTTGGCCAGGTGATGCTGGGCAACTACGACAGCGCTTACAAGATGGTCAAGTATCTGATTCCGCTGGAAGATGGCGTGGCCGACTTTACCGGCGCCAATGGCATCATCGGCCGTGGTCAGCAGCGCATGAAGAACAGCGTGCAATACCGCAGCCCGAATTTCAGCGGCTTCAGCTTTGGCGCTTCTTACGGTACCGATGAAACTCGCGCCGTGCTGGCCAATAGCGAGCGCACCAATGCCCAAGCCTGGGCGCTGGCGGCACAATACAACGCCGACGGCCTGCTGCTGGGTGGCGCTTTTGAGCGTCGTGACGATACCGGCGCAGTGGCCGGCGCCAGCAAGACCACGGATCATCAGGATTTCTGGAAGGCCGTGGCCCGCTACAAGTTTGCCGATACCGAACTGGGCCTGGGTTACGAATACGAAAACCAGGACCGCATCGTCGGCGCTGACCAAAAGCAATCCGCCTGGTCGGTGTCCGCCACCCAGAAGTTTGGCAACTTTGGCCTGGGCCTGGCTTATGTGAGCCTGGGCAAGCGCAAGGGCGCTGGCAGCGGCAGCATTTCTGACGCGGATTACAAAGCCAACCAATGGTCGCTGTCGGGCACCTATGATCTGTCCAAGCGCACTCAGGCTTATGCTTTCTACACCCGCATCGACAACAAGAACGCCGCCAAGATCAACTTTGATAGCAACGGCATCACCGGTGTGGCTGCCGGCTCCAACCCGACCGCCTTCGGCATCGGCCTGAGCCACAAGTTCTGATGCACAGGCGCGCGTGAGCGCGCCATGCCGGACGCAACACGCCAGCCAGACAGGCCCCCACCGGGGCCTGTTTTTTTTGCTAAGATGATGGATTATTTTGCTTTCGTATCCGTTTTCAATGCCTATCATCATCAAGAACGCCGAAGACATCGCCAAAATGCGCGTGGCCGGCCGGCTGGCCAGCGAAGTGCTGGACTACATCACCCCCTATGTGCAGCCCGGCGTCACCACCGAAGAGCTCGACCGCCTGTGCCATGACTATATGGTCAATCAGCAAGGCTGCATCCCGGCGCCGCTGAACTATGCGCCAGAAGGCCATGCGCCGTATCCCAAATCCATCTGCACCTCGGTCAATCAGGTGATCTGCCACGGCGTGCCCAACGACAAGGCGCTGAAAAAGGGCGATATCGTCAATCTGGACATCACCGTGATCAAGGACGGCTATCACGGCGACACCAGCCGCACCTTTTTGGTGGGCGAGGCCACGCCGCAGGCCAAGCGCCTGGTGCGCGTCACCCACGAATGCCTGTGGATTGGCATTGATCAGGTCAAGCCTGGCGCCCACTTGGGCGATATTGGCGCGGCCATCCAGAAATATGCCGAAGCCTGCGGCTACAGCGTGGTGCAGGAATTCTGCGGCCACGGCATTGGCCGGGGGTTTCATGAAGAGCCGCAAGTGCTGCATTACGGCCGCGCTGGCACCGGCGTCGAGCTGCAGCCGGGCATGATTTTCACCATCGAACCGATGATCAACGCCGGCAAGCGTCACCTGAAAATCCTCAACGACGGCTGGACGGTGGTCACCAAGGACCGCAGCCTGTCGGCGCAGTGGGAGCACACCCTGCTGGTGACGGAAACCGGCTGCGAGGTGCTGACCTTGTCCGAGGGTACGCCTGCACGTCCTGGGCGCGAATAAGCGCTGCGCACAAAACCCTCTTGGCGTGTTGCGACACCCGTACTGTGTTTTGCCCAGCATGCAAAGCGCTGCCTGATCGGCCTGTCGCATAAAAAACGCCAGCCTGTTGCCAGGCTGGCGGCCAAAGCTCACGCTTCCGAGTCGAGTGGAGGATGCCGAGAGCGGCATCCTGTTTCTCTAAGCAAGCGCCATGCCAATATCAGGCTGGCGCGCCTTGGCTTATTCCTTCCCCTGTGTGTCGTCGTCGGACGCTTCGTGCCAGCCTTCGGCTTCGCGTTTGGCTGCCCAGGCCTGACGGCGGGCTTCCTTGTCGGCGGCACGGGCGGCGCGCGCTTCGGCCTCGGCGGCTTCTTTGGCGGCGCGCGCCACTTTGGCCGCCGCCTTGGCGGCTTCGCGGGCGGCGGCTTCGGCCGCCTCTTGCGCCTCCAGCTCGGCGCGGCTGACGCACGGGCCGGTTTTTTCAAACAGGGCGATGCTTTCCACGTGGCCGGTGTGCGGGAACATATTGATGATGCCGGCGGCGCGCAGGGTGTAGCCCTTGGTGTTGACCAGCACGCCGGCGTCGCGCGCCAGGGTGGCCGGGTTGCACGACACATACACCAGCCGCGCCGGCGCGGTGTCTTCGTCCAGCGCCTTGCACAGGGCAATGGCGCCGTCGCGCGGCGGGTCGATCAGCATTTTGTCAAACTGGCCCAGCGCGGCAAACGATTCCGGGGTGACTTCAAACAGATTGGCCACCCGATAGCTGACCTGATCCTCCAGGCCGTTGTGGCGGGCGTTGTCGATGGCGCGCTCCACCAGCGACTGGCTGCCCTCCATGCCCAGCACGGTGGCGCCGCTGCGGGCAATCGGCAGGGTGAAGTTGCCAATGCCGCAGAACATATCGGCAATGCGCTCGCCCGGCTGCGCATCCAGCAAGCGCATGGCGCGCGCCACCATCACCCGGTTGATGCCGGGGTTGACCTGGGTGAATTCGGTCGGGCGATAGGGCATCACCACGCGGAAATCCGGCAGCGAATAAGTCAGCGTCGGCGCGTCCAGCGGGTAGAACGGATAACAGGTTTCCGGGCCCTTGGGTTGCAGCCAGGCTTGCAGCGGGCGCTGCGGCGTGGCGTGGGCGTCGATAAACTGGCGCAACAAGGCCTCGTCGGCGGCGGTCAGCGGGTCCATGATGCGGAACACCAGCACATCCACCGCGTCGCCCACCGCCAGCTCGACCTGCGGCATGCGCGCGACAATCGACCATTGCCCGATCAGCTCGCGCAGCGGCATCAACAAGGCGGAAATGCGCTCGGGCAGAATGTGGCATTCGCGCATGTCGGCGATATAGGTGGAGCGCTTTTCATGAAAGCCGACCAGTACGCCGCCTTTTTTCGGCACATGGCGCGCCGACAGGCGGGCGCGGTGGCGATAGCCCCAGGTGGGGCCGTAAATCGGCGGCAGGATGACTTCGGGCGTCACCCGGCCAATATGGGCCAGATTGTCTTCCAGCACGCGCTGCTTATTGGCCACCTGGGCGGAGAATTCCACATGCTGCATCGAACAGCCGCCGCACACGCCAAAATGCGGGCAGCGCGGCGTGGTGCGCATAAAGCTGGCGTTGAGCACTTGCACCGCGTCGGCGTTTTCGTAGCTGGGTTTTTTGCGGTAGCTGCTGTAGCGCACCGTCTCATACGGCAGGCCGCCGTCGATGAACAGGGTTTTGCCATCGACGTGGGCTACGCCACGGCCTTCAAAGTCGAGGGATTCAATACGGGCGATCGGCTGCGGGTGTGTCATGCTCGGGTCTGCTACCAGTGGGCAAAGACCGCTATTCTCGCAAAAAACCCGGCTGTTTTCAGAAAAATCCAGCCCGCCCGGGCGCAGGATGGCATGCGGGCCTAGCCCAGTTGCGCATGCAGAAAGGCCATACTCCGCGACCAGGCCAGTGCGGCAGCTTCGGCATTGAAGCGCGCCGGGTTGGTGTCATTGTTGAAGGCATGATCCACGTTTGCGTAGCGATACAGCTGATGGCGGACCCCCGCTGCGCGCAAGGCCGTCTCGAAGGCCGGCAGCATGGCGTTGATACGGGTGTCCAGCCCGGCGTAGTGCAACAGCAGTGGCGCCCGAATGGCGGCCACCTCATCGCTGGCCGGTGGCGGGCCGTAGTACACCACCGCGGCCTGCAAGTCGGCCGCGTGTATCGCCAGCTGGCCTACCTGGCCACCGCCCCAGCAAAAGCCCAGTGCGCCCACTTTGGTGGCGCCGCGTTCACGCAGGGCGGCCAGCGCGGCCAGTGAAATGCGCCGGGCCAGCACCGGATCCATCTCCGCAAAGGCCTGGCGGGCACGGTCTTCATCGCTGGGTGTACCGCCCTGGGTGGACAGATAATCCGGCGCCAGGACGGTAAACCCGGCCAAGGCCAGTCGGCGCGCCACGTCGCGGATATGCGGATTCAGCCCACGGTTTTCGTGAATCAGCACCACGCCCGGCCGTGGCCCGCTACTGGCGGGCTGGCTCAGGTAGCCATGCAGCGGCTGGCCGTCCAGTTGGGCAAAGCGGATATCGGCATGCTGTAGACGGGCATCGTCCACTGGCACGGTGTCGGCGTGGGCATAGTGGTTTTCCAGCAGGGCCAGCAGGCTGCTGGTGGCCACTGTGCCACCAGCCAGCACGCCCAGCCGGCGCAGGAATTCACGCCGGGGTAGCGGCGTGTGGGTGTAGGCGTCGTAAAGTTCGATGGCAGCGCGGCGCAGGGAGGGAGGAATCAGCATGGCGACCTCGTATTCAAGAAAAGAAAATCCGCGCAACACCGCTGCGGCAGAGTCAGTTGCCAACCTTTTTCGACCTGGTTTCCGGTAAAAAATTCCCGTCATGACCAAGCGCGGACTACAGCAAGCACGAATATGACTGATACACTACGGGCATTCTCCCCGAGACTGGCTTGTCATGCGTAAATCCACCATTCTGCTTTCGTCGTACTGCTTGCTGTCTGGCGTCGCGTTTGCCGGCGCCTTCGACCCCTTGCCGATGCCCACTCAGACGGTCAGCGGGCGGCAGGTGATTATCAATGTGCCGCAAACCCGCTTGTTTGTGCTGGAAAACGGCAAACTCACCCATGTGTTCCCGATTGCTGTCGGTAAATCGCTGACCAAAACCCCGCTGGGTGAATATAAAGTCACCGACATACGGCGTAATCCCACCTGGTTTGTGCCGGCGTCGATTCAGGCAGAAATGCGCCAGTCCGGCAAAAATGTAGAAACCGCCGTGCCGCCGGGGCCGGGCAATCCGCTGGGGCCGGTGTTCATCCGCTTTGGTGACCCCGCGCTGGGCCTGGGCATGCACGGCACCAATGTGCCGTCCAGCGTGCCGGGCTTTCGCAGCCATGGCTGCGTGCGCCTGCGCAGCCCGGATGCGCTCAAGCTGGCAGCACTGATGGAAAAAGGCGTGCCGGTGACCGTGACCTACCAGCCGGTGCTGCTGAACAACGACGAAAACGGCAATCTGTGGGTGACGGCGTTTGCCGACCACTACAAGCAAGCCGCTGCCCCGGCCAAGCTCTCTGCCCAGGTAAAAGATCTGGCCAGCCGCTGGTCCAGCGAAACCGGCCGCCCGCTGGATGAAAAGCGTCTGCTGACCGCCGTGCAGGCGCGCGAAGGCAAGCCGGTGTGCGTCACCTGTGAGCAGTCTGCCCCGGCGCACAACCCGCAGCGCCCGGTATCACCCAAACCAGACACCGCGCCGGCTGAAACCGCCCCGGCTGAAAGCACGCCGTCCGCCGCGCCCGTCGAGCAGGCGCAGCCCGCCGCGCCAGCTGATGGCGGAGCTGCCGCCCGTTCGGGCAATGCGCAAACCCGCGCAGGCGTGCTGCCTGTCCGCAATGGCGGCTGAGGTTTCGCGCATGCTCAGCCCGCTGCCGGCTGATTTTTTGGCCAAATCTGCCGTCTGGCGCGTCGGGCAAGATGCCGTCCTGGGGACCGGCTGATTGTTGCCGCTTCTGCCGGCCAATGAGGCGAGCTGACCCGCAAACAATACGCCCCGGTCTGAGCCAATCAGACCGGGGCATATTTTGACCACGCGGCCACGCAGTGGCCTGACGCTGGCTCAGGTCTTACACATGCGCCGCAATAAACGCCTTGATTTGCTCGGCATCCGCATCCATCACCTCAAAGCGCTGCGGCAGCGCTTCGATATTCTCCAGGCCAGCCGGGCGCGGCGGGTCGCGGTCCAGCGCTTCGCGGATGGTGGCTTCGAACTTGGCCGGCAGGGCGGTTTCCAGGCAGATCAGCGGCACGCCGGCTTCGCGCTGTTCCAGGCCCACTTTCAGGCCGTCGGCGGTGTGGGTGTCGATGATCACGCCGTATTGCTCGAAGGTGTGGCGGATGGTGGCCAGGCGGTCGGCGTGGGTGCTCTTGCCGGAGGCAAAGCCGTATTCGGCGCTGATCTTGGCGAACAGCGGGCTGGCGGAGAGGTCAAACTCGCCGGTGCTGTCCACCGCTTGCCACAGCGCGCGCACTTGTTCGGCGTCGCGGCCGACCAGATCGAAAATAAAGCGCTCGAAGTTGGAGGCCTTGGAGATGTCCATCGACGGGCTGGAGGTTTGCCAGGTGTTGGCCGAGCCGCGCACCTTGTAGCGGCCGGTGCGGAAAAACTCGTCGAGCACGTCGTTTTCGTTGGTGGCGACAATCAGCTTGCGAATCGGCAGGCCCATCATGCGGGCGATGTGGCCGGCGCAGACATTGCCAAAGTTGCCGGACGGCACGCTGAAGCTGACGTGTTGGTCATTGCTTTGCGTGGCGGCAAAATAGCCCTTGAAGTAGTACACCACCTGGGCCACCACACGCGCCCAGTTGATGGAATTCACCGTGCCGATTTTGTACTTGGCCTTGAAGGCGTGGTCGTTGGACACGGCCTTGACGATGTCCTGACAGTCGTCAAACACGCCGCGCACCGCCAGGTTGAAGATGTTCGGGTCTTGCAGGCTGAACATCTGCGCGGTCTGGAACGGGCTCATTTTTTCGTGCGGGGAGAGCATGAACACGCGCACGCCCTGCTTGCCGCGCATGGCGTATTCGGCGGCGGAGCCGGTGTCGCCGGAGGTGGCGCCGAGGATGTTCAGGGTTTCGCCCTGCTTGGCCAGGGTGTATTCAAACAGATTGCCCAGCAGCTGCATGGCCATGTCTTTGAAGGCCAGGGTCGGGCCGTTGGACAGCTCTTGGATATACAGGCCGTCTTCCAGGCGCTTGAGCGGGGTGATTTCATCCGTGCCGTAGGTGGCGCGGGTGTAGGTTTTATCGACGATGGCTTTCAGGTCGGCGGCCGGGATGTCGTCGGCAAAGCGGCGGATCAGGTCAAAGGCCAGTTCCGGGTAGCTCATGGCGCGCATGGCGTCGAGCTCGGCGCGGCTCAGCTGCGGGTAGCTTTCGCACATGGCCAGGCCGCCGTCGGGGGCCAGGCCGGCCAGCAGGATGTCAGAGAAGGTGGCGGGGGCCATGCCGCCGCGGGTGCTGATGTATTTCATGTTCGGTCGCTTGGCGCAATTGCGCGTGTCAGAACGGCAAACGCCCCGCGCCGGGGCGCGGGGCGACGGGACGGGGATCAGCCGTTGAGGGCTTCCATGCGCAGCTTGGTGACGCTGCCGGTGACGCTGTCCAGCGCCTCGATCTGGGCGATGGCGGCGTTGACGTGCTTTTCCACCACGCGGTGGGTCAGCAGCACGATTTCGGCTTCGGCTTCGCGCTCGCTGCCCTTCTGGATCAGCGCCTCGATCGAGATGCCTTCGCTGGCCAGGATGCGGGTGAGCTCGGCCAGCACGCCAGCGCGGTCGATGACATTCACGCGCAGGTAGTAGGAGCTTTCCACTTCGCTGATCGGCAGAATGGCCAGGTCGGCCAGGCGGTCCGGCTGGAAGGCCAGGTGCGGCACGCGGTGTTCCGGGTCGGCGGTGGCCAGGCGGGTGACGTCAACAATATCGGCCACCACGGCGGAAGCGGTGGGCAGGCTGCCGGCGCCGGCGCCGTAGTACATGGTGGCGCCCACGGCGTCGCCCTTGACCATCACCGCGTTCATCACGCCGTCCACATTGGCGATCAGGCGCTTTTCCGGGATCAGCGTCGGGTGCACGCGCAGCTCGACGCCCTTGTCGGTGCGGCGGGTGATGCCCAAGAGCTTGATGCGATAGCCCAGCTCTTCGGCGTAGCGGATGTCGCGGGCGGTCAGCTTGCTGATGCCTTCCAGATAGGCCTTGTCGAACTGCATCGGGATGCCATAGGCCAGCGCGGCCATGATGGTCAGCTTGTGCGCGGCGTCGTGGCCTTCGATGTCAAAGGTCGGGTCGGCTTCGGCGTAGCCCAGGCGTTGGGCTTCGGCCAGCACGTCGGCAAAGGCCGAGCCCTTGTCGCGCATTTCGGTCAGGATGAAGTTGGAGGTGCCGTTGATGATGCCGGCAATCCATTCGATGTGGTTGGCCGACAGGCCTTCGCGCAGCGCCTTGATGATGGGGATGCCGCCGGCCACGGCGGCTTCAAACGCCACGGTCACGCCTTTTTCCTGGGCGCGGGCAAAGATTTCGTTGCCGTGTTCGGCCAGCAGTTTTTTGTTGGCGGTGACCACATGCTTGCCGCTGTCGATGGCGGCCAGCACCAGTTCTTTGGCGATGCCGGTGCCGCCGATCAGTTCGACCACAATGTCGATGTCCGGGTGGCGGGCCACGGCAAAGCCGTCGGCCACCACGTCCACGCCGTCGCCGACGATGGCGCGGGCGGCGTCCAGATCCAGGTTGGCGGCCATTTTCAGGACAATGTCACGGCCGGCGCGACGGCTGATTTCCGCTGCGTTGCGCTTTAATACGGTGGCGGTGCCGCCACCCACAGTCCCCACGCCCAGCAGGCCTACATTGATCGGTTTCATGCTTGCTTGTTTCCCACAGTTTTTTTGGTTGAGTGACGGTCAGGCCGGGGTCAGCCGGCCGATTCAGGCTTGGCGTGGATTATGCCGTACCATGGCGGCGGCGATAACCCTCCAGAAAACGCGCCACGCGGCCAATGGCCTCGCGCAGGTCATCTTCGTGCGGCAGGAACACCAGGCGGAAATGGTCCGGGTGCGGCCAGTTAAAGCCCGTGCCCTGCACCAGCAGGACTTTTTCTTCCTGCAACAGTTCGCTGATGAATTCTTGATCGTCGGTAATCGGGTATACCGCCGGGTCCAGGCGCGGGAACATATACAGCGTGGCCTTGGGCTTGACGCAGCTGACCCCCGGAATGGCGCTGATCAGCTCATGCGCCAGGTCGCGCTGGCGGCGCATGCGCCCACCTTCGGCCACCAGGTCGTCGATGCTTTGATAGCCGCCCAGCGCGGTCTGGATGGCCCATTGGCCGGGCACATTGGCGCACAGGCGCATCGAGGCCAGCATGTTCAGGCCTTCGATGTAATCAGTGGCGCGGCGCTTGTCGCCAGACACCACCAGCCAGCCAGCGCGGTAGCCGCAGGAGCGGTAGTTTTTCGACAGGCCGTTGAAGGTCAGCGTCAGCACGTCTTCCGACAGCGAGGCAATCGAGGTGTGCACGGCGTCGTCGTACAGCACCTTGTCGTACACTTCATCGGCACAGACAATCAGCCCGTGTTCGCGCGCCATGGCGACAATCGCCTGCAGCGTGGCGTCCGGATACAGCGCGCCGGTCGGGTTGTTCGGGTTGATGATGACGATGGCCTTGGTGTTGGGGGTGATCTTGGCGCGCATATCGTCCAGATCAGGCAGCCAGTCGTTGGCCTCGTCACACAGGTAATGAATCGGCGTGCCGCCGGACAGGCTGACGGCCGCGGTCCACAGCGGATAATCCGGCGCTGGCACCAGCACTTCGTCGCCGGCGTCCAACAGGGCGTTCATCGCCATCACAATCAGCTCGGACACGCCATTGCCGACGTAGATGTCTTCCAGCGTCACACCCTTGATCTTTTTTTCCTGGGTGTAATGCATGATCGCCTTACGGGCGGCGAAAATGCCCTTGGAATCAGAGTACCCGGCCGAATTGGGCAGGTTGCGGATCATGTCCTGCTGGATTTCTTCCGGGGCGTCAAAACCGAACGCCGCCAGATTGCCGATATTCAGCTTGATGATTTTCTGGCCGTCTTCTTCCATTTGCTTGGCGCGAGCCAGCACCGGGCCACGAATGTCGTAGCAGACGTTGTCGAGCTTTTTCGATTTGCGAATAGGTTGCATAGGGGTGAAATCCGGCTTGGGTTCTGGCAACACACGCGCCCGCGGGCTACGCTGGCCGCGCGGGGCTTTGGCTGCATTGGCGCGGCGGGCAGTCACGATCACGCTCCTGAGTGGTGCGCGCGGCCGGCGCATTCTGCGAGCGGCGGCTTACGCGCGAGTCAAAGTGGAACTTATAATCCTACCGCAAAAGCGTTGTGCAACGCACGAATCCGCGCACCATTCTGTCACATTGCGCCAGACGCGCGCCGGGACAGTGCGCACATCGGCCACTCAAGGACTCTGAACGCATGAAACTGCACCTGCACACCAGCCCGCTGAACCTGGTCACCCAGTATGGCGATGGCTATCTGGACGTGAACCAGACCCGCTACACCGAAAATGTGTTGATCACCCCCGAGCACGTGGCCCCCTGGGGCCGCGCCGGCTTTGACGGCCTGAGCGCCGAGGATTTTGCCGCCCTGCTGGAATACACCCCGGAAGTGGTGGTGTTTGGCGCTGGCGCGCGGCTGCGTTTTCCGCATCCCCGGCTGACCGCCGCGCTGACCAATGCCGGCATCGGCGTGGAAGTCATGGACACCGGCGCCGCCTGCCGCACTTATAACGTGCTGCTCAGCGAAGACCGCCGCGTGCTGGCCGCCATCCTGCTGTAAGCGCCGCCCACACACTCCCTGGCGTTGTAACCCGCGCGTGCCTGGCCAGGTCCGCTGTGCTGAGTTTGGTGAGCGACGCTCACATGGTAAGCCGTGCGCTTGAGGGCGCACGGTGGATCAGGCGTGTTATTGGTATTCCGGTGCTTTGTTGAAATACGTCACCGCCTGGCGCAGCGCCTGGCGGCTGGCTTCGTTCAGATTTTCAAACTGAATGCCATACAGTGTGTGCTCGCCATCCTTGCGCAACCACATCACCCGGCCGCTCAGGCTGATGGGCTGCTGGTTGCGGAATTCTTCCAGGCTGCTGCGCGGCATGTACAGCTTCAGGCCCAGCAGCGCTTGCGAGGGTAAAATCTGATCCTGCCCGAGGCTCAGGCGCAGGCCGGACAAACTGATGTCCAGCGAGATGCCCTCAAAGGCGCGCTCTTCGTGCACCACATGCACGCGCAGGCTGTTTTCCGCACGCGGGAAGCGGCGTTTTTCTTCTGTGGTGCGGCTGGTTTGCAGTTCCCGGCGGAAGTTAAAGCCGCCCATGGTCTGGTTGAGCCGCTCGCTCACCTCAAAAATCGTCTCGCCGATGGCGGCGGTGGCGGTGACTTTCGAGCCGCTTTCGTGCAGGGTGGCGAACAGTGCTTCCAGCGTGTGTTGCAAGCGGCCCAGTTCAGCCACCTGGGTCTGGCTGCCTTCGCCGATGGCGCGGCTGCCTTCGGCCGCCACGCTGATTTCCTGCACCATGCCTTCGATCACTTCCACCGTCCGGTTGGCCACCTGACGTCCATCCGCCACCTGCTCCACCACGTTCTGCATTGAGCCGGTGACTTCGCGCACGCGCACCCCCAGGCCCTGGATGATGTTGGCCACTTCCTGCGCCGAGGCGCTGGAGCGCTCGGCCAGCTTGCGCACTTCGTCGGCCACCACGGCAAAACCCCGGCCCAGCTCGCCGGCGCGGGCCGCTTCGATGGCGGCATTCAGCGCCAGGAGATTGGTCTGGCCGGCGATGTCGTGAATGGTGTCGATGATGGCGTGAATCCGCGCCGATTCGGCTTCCAGCTCGCCAATGCTGGTGGAGGCTGCCGCCACGCCAGTGGCAGTTTCATCCATCATCTGGATATTGCGCCGCACACTGTCGATGCCTTCCAGTCCACGGTTTTCCAGCAGGGTGGATTGCTCGATGGCCGCCTGCGCGCGCTGTTCCACCTGATGGGCAATATCGCTCAGGCTGCGCGTCACCTGGTGAACTTCCACCGAGCGGCTTTCTTCCTTGCGGCTGACCTCGGCAATTTCGCGGGCAATGGTGGTGACCTGAAACGCTGACTGGTGCATTTGTTTGCCGCTGTTTTCGATCTCGCGCAGGATGTCGGCAAAGCGGCGGCGCATCAGATTAAAGCTGGCCTGCAATTCACCCAACTCGTCACGGGCGGTTTCTTGCAGCCGGTGCACCAGATCGCCGCGCGACATGGCCTGCATGGCATCGCGCAGCTCTTGAATCGGGCGCACCAACTGGCGGGCGACAAAGCCGATCACCATGAACTGCACCATGAATTCCAGCCCGGATTCCCAGAACGAATTAAAAATATAGGTGCTGCGGTTGTCCATCATCTGTGCCAGCACCGCCGCCGGCACCTGGTCGGCGCGGGCGATTTCGATCATCTTGCTCAGTTCGTGGGTGGCCAGCAGGCGATTGAAGATGGTGGTGATCATGGTCACCACAAAAAAACCCAGCTGCAGCTTCCAGCGGATGCTCATGCGCAGGAACCAGGAAAACATACGGCGCTCCATTAAAACGAATGACGTATCTTACCCTGAGGCTGCCCGCACTGCCGCATGCGGCAAGCGCATCAGTTGACATAACCCCGCCATCGGCTGAGCTATACTTGATGTTTTGCTGCCTGTTTGCCGAATCATGATCCCCATCACCCGCAGCCTGGCGCTGGCCGACGACGAAATCGAAGCCGCCTTTACCCGCGCCCAGGGGCCGGGCGGTCAGCATGTCAACACCACCGACAGCGCAGTGCAGCTGCGCTTTGACGTGCGGCGCTCGCCCAGTCTGCCCGAGCCGGTCAAGGCGCGCTTGTGCGCGCTGGCTGGCCGGCGCATGACGCAGGATGGTGTGTTGCTGATCCAGTCCCAGGCACAGCGCAGTCAGGCGCTGAACCGCGCCGACGCGCTGGCCAAGCTGGTGGCGCTGATTCAGGCCGCCTGCCAGGCGCCGCGCCCACGCAAGGCCACCCGCCCCACCCGCGCCTCGCAAACCCGCCGGCTGGACGGCAAGGCCAAACGCGGCGCAGTCAAGCAGCTGCGCCAGCGCAAACCCGGCCATGAATGAAAAATAGCGCGTGACCGGGTGTAATTGAACCAGATTTCACTTGCATTACCGGCAGTTTTCACCGATACTGCGTGATTGCCGCTCGGCCTTGCCTTCGAACCCTGTTTCGGAAGGCGCATCGTCTCTACCGACCCTCTTGTCGATCCGTCTGTGTGATCGACCTTCTTACGGTTGGCATTCGATGATTCATGACATGCCGCCGCCGTCTTGCCGCCTCCGTGCCCTGACGCCTGCCCTTGCCGCCGAGCTCCATTGACTTGCTTCACACACAAAGGATATTCCCTTGTCGCAATCCGCTTTCGAGGCGCTCGGCCTCGACGCTCGCATTGTTTCTACGCTGACCCAAAACCAACTGACCACCCCGACCCCGGTGCAGGAGCAAACCATTCCGCTGCTGCTGCAAGGTCGCGACCTGATTGGCTCAGCGCAAACCGGCACCGGCAAGACCGCTGCCTTCCTGCTGCCGGCGCTGCATCGCCTGGCGCAAACCCCGGGTGAAAAGGGCCGTGGCGCCCGCGTGCTGGTGCTGACCCCCACCCGCGAACTGGCGCAGCAAGTGGCGCGCGCGGCAGAAACCTTCTCCAAGGGCCTGCAACGCATGAAAACCGTGTGTGTGGTGGGCGGCGTGTCCTACCGCATCCAGAACGACCTGCTGGCCAAGCCGCACGAAATCCTGGTGGCCACCCCGGGCCGTCTGATCGACCACGTCAATGCCCGCCGCATCGACTTCTCGCGCCTGGAAATGCTGGTGCTGGACGAAGCCGACCGCATGCTGGACATGGGTTTCTCTGACGACGTGCTGGCCATCGCCAACCAGTTGCCGAAAGAACGCCAGACCGCGTTCTTCACCGCCACCATGACCCACAATGTGCGCACCTTCGCCAGCCAGCTGCTGAACGATCCGGCCACCGTGGAAGTGGCGCCGCAAACCGCCCGTCACGAACAGATCGACCAGATGCTGTGCTATGTGGACGACCTGGGCCACAAAAAACGCCTGCTCAAGCACTTCCTGGCGCAAGAAGGCATCAAGCAAGCCATTATCTTCACCGCCACCAAGCGTGACACCGAAGAGCTGGCCGACGAACTGTGCGTGGAAGGCCTGCGCGCCGCCGCCCTGCATGGCGACATGCCGCAGCGCGAGCGCACCCGCACGCTGACCCAGCTGCGCCGTGGCGAGTTCGATCTGTTGGTGGCCACCGACGTGGCCGCCCGCGGCATCGACGTGGCCGGCATCAGCCATGTGTTCAACTTCGACCTGCCGCGCTTTGCCGAAGACTACGTGCACCGCATTGGCCGCACCGGCCGCGCTGGCGCCACCGGCACCGCCATTGCCCTGGTGGGCCGTGACGACGTGATGCCGCTGCGCCGCATCGAGCGCTTCACCAGCCACAAGATTCGCGTGCACGAAGTGGAAGGCATGGAAAGCCGCTTCCGTCCGCAAGACCGCAAGCCGGGCGCCGGCGGTGGTCGTCCGCATGGCGGCAAGCGCCCGAATGGCGGCGGCGGCTGGGGCGGCAAGAAGTCGTTCGGCGACCGCGACCATCAACCGCGCGAGCATCGCGGCGACCGTTCGTTCAATGACCGTGGCGGCGACCGTCAGTTTGGCGACCGCGGCGGCATGGGCGCCAACGCCCGCAGCGAAGGCGCCGCCGGCGAGCACGTCGCCAACCGTGGCCACTTTGGCGACCGTCAGCAGCGTCACGAAGGCCGCGACAACCGCGACGGCCGTCCGTTCGTGCAGCGCGACCGCCAGCCGTTTGCCGGCCGTCAGGATCGCGCGCCGCGTCCGCAAGGCGAAGGCCAGCAAGCCCGCGAGCCGCGCGCCCGTTCGCCGTACGACGAGCGTCAGCCGTCCGACAACTCCAACTACAACCCGTTCCCGAACGCCGGCCGTCGTGATGGCCGCAGCTTTGCCGGCGGCGACCGCCGTCAAGGCCCGGCGGGTCAGGGCCAGGGTCATGGCGGCAAGAGCCACGGCCACGGCGGCAGCCAGGAGCGTCGTCCGCGCGAAGGCGGCTTTGCCGCTGGCGCCGGCCGCCGCGACCGCTACCCGAGCTTTCGCGACTGATCGTCGTTAAGCCTTGAGCGCCAAGCCGGCGCGCGCCTTCGGGTGCGCGCCGGTTTTTTTATGGCCAGCCTGCGCAACTTCCGTCAGCCAGACACTGCACAAATCGGCATATCCATGCTAACGTCTTGGGTTATTCTGTTGCCCACTTACCCTCGTCCCGGAAACCGCCATGCTGGAACGCGAATACCTGAATATCTGTCTGGCCGAGCCGTCCTCGTTGCAGGCCAACATCATTGTCTCCATGCTGAACAAACTGGGCATCGACAATGTCCAGGTCACTGAAAGCGGCCAGGCCACGCTGGACTTGCTGTCCAGCCCGATGCCGCCGGATGTGGTGATCAGCGCGCTCTACCTGCCGGACATGACCGGCACCGATCTGGTCTACCGCATGCGCGACGACGTCCGCATGCGCGAAACCCCGTTTTTATTGGTGTCCAGCGAAACCAAGCGCTCCTACCTCGACCCCATCCGTCAGGCCGGCACCCTGGCCATCCTGCCCAAGCCGTTTAATGGCGAGCAGCTGTCGCACGCGCTGAACAACACCGTCGAGTTTCTCAACGCCCACGAAAACCGCATGGACTCCAGCGTGCTGGACGTGGCCGAGCTCAGCGTGCTGCTGGTGGACGACAGCCTGACCGCGCGCACCCATATCCGCAGCGTGCTGCAACGCATCGGCTTTGAGCGCATCAGCGAAGCCATCAACGGCCAGGAAGCCGTGCCGCTGCTGGACACCACGCTGTTCGACCTGGTGGTGACCGACTACAACATGCCGGAAATGGACGGCAAGCAACTGGTGGAATACGTCCGCCAGCACAGCATGCAACCTTCAGTCCCCATTCTGATGGTGTCCTCCGAGCACGACGAAGGCCGGCTGGCCGCCATCGAACAGGCCGGCGTGTCGGCCATCTGCGACAAACCCTTTGAAGTCGAGCTGATCCGCAAACTGCTGCGCAACTTTTTTGTTGAGCCCAGCCCCTGCTGATTGACCCGGTATTGACCTGGATTGTCTGAACCTGATTGTCTGGATTTGGATGATCTGATTGCGGCGCGCCCGGTGACGGGCGCGCCGCGCCATTGTGAGCCAAACCCCATGAGCCACCCCCTGCGCATCGCCTTTGCCGGCATTGGCCTGATGGGCCTGCCAATGTGCCGCCGCCTGCTGGCCGCCGGCCACCCGCTGACCGTCTGGAACCGCAACCCCGCCAAAACCGCCCCGCTGCAAGCCGCCGGCGCCCGCCACGCCGCCACCCTGGCCGAGCTGGCCGCCGACGCAGACATTGTGTGTCTATGCCTGTCTGACACCGCCGCCGTCGAACAGGTGATGTTCGCCGCCGACGGCCTGGCCGCCCAGCTGAGCGCCAACACGCTGGTGGTGGATTTTTCCAGCATCGAACCCGCCGCCACCCGAGCCTTTGCCCAACGCCTGGCCGAGCAATGCGGCGCGCGCTGGGTGGACGCGCCGGTTTCCGGCGGCGTGGTGGGCGCCGAGCAAGGCCGGCTGGTGATCATGGCCGGCGGCGAACCCGCCGATATCGAGCGCCTGCGCACGCCGCTGGCGGCGCTCAGCCAGCGGCTGACCCATATGGGCCCGGTCGGCTGCGGCCAGGTCACCAAGGTGTGCAATCAGCTGATTGTCGCCGCCAACAGCCTGCTGATCGCCGAAGCCGTGGCGCTGGCCGAGCGCGGCGGCGTGGACGCCAGCCTGCTCGCCCCGGCCCTGGCCGGCGGCTTTGCCGATTCGCTGCCCATGCAAATCCTCGCCCCACGCATGGCCGCCCGTCAGCACGAGCCGGTGCAATGGAAAGTGGCCACCCTGCTGAAAGACCTGGACAATGCGGTGAAACTGGCGCGCGAAACCGACAGCGCCAGCCCGCTGGCCGCGCTGGCGGACCAACTGATGCGCCTGCACGCCACGCGCGGACATGGCCAGGCGGATTTGAGCAGTGTGATTGGCTTGTTTGCGGGGCGGGATGCCTGAGTGCCGGTGGATGTAGGAGAATTCTGATGTTAAGAGCAGCTAACAAAACTTAGCCCCGCGCGCCTGGCCAGGCGCACGACCACCGTAGATACGGCAAGGTCGGGCAACGACGCCAGGAGGGGTTTTGTCAGCGGCTCGAAAAAACCTGATGCTGGAAAGCCGGCATCAGCAGGGCCAGCTGACGCTGGCAGGCTTTGCGTGAGGTGGCGCCGCTGATTGCGGCGGCGGTAGACAAACAACGGCAACGCGATGGCGTTGCCTGGGAATAAATCATGCTGTTGTTTCATTGCACCAAAGACGCCATTGAGGCATTAACCGCCACCCATCAGGGAAAGACGCACTGTTGGGTGGACAATGCCTCGCTGCCAGAGGGCGCGCAGCCATGGGGCTGGCAGTTGCACGCGGTAAAAATTGCCCGTCGGCAGGTGCTGGTGGCCATGCACGGCGACACCCGCTTTGTCATGGTGTTCTGGGGGCTGAAAAAAGGCGATGGCAAAACGCTGTTGAGCATGTTTTACGAGCGGGTGGCCAATCATCTGATCTGGCTGGCGGAAGACAGCGGCGTGATGGATAGGCCGGCTGCGCGCAATATGTTTGACCGCTTGATGCGCAGTCACGGGCCGTTTCGCTTTCATTCCGGCAGTGACCGCAGCGTGCAAGCGCACATCAATGAAGTGGTGCGCCTCTGCCGCCAGGCCGTCGCGGACAACGACGGCGCCTTCCCTGATGACTGCGAGCAAGCCGGCATGTTTGACGAGTTTCTCAATCAGGGCATTCGTCGGGTAAAAGGCGGCGATTACTTTGTGCCCGCCGACGCCTGGTTGAGCGCCTGTTTGCGCGATTTTGCCGACTTTGACGCAGAGGCGTTGGCGCAACTGTGCCAGCGCCGACAGGCCCAGCGTCAGTATGCCATGGTCGAGCAGCTGTTGCAGGAAGTTGACGACCGTGGCCTAGCGCCGGATGATCCCACCTATGTGCAGATGGTGCAGTGGCTGGAACACACCAAGGAGCGGCTGTATTAACGACGGCTGACCCAGCTTTTTTGGTGTTGTTGTATTGCTTGATGAACTTGCCATGGTTATGTACTTTGTTTCTGAGTGCAATCATTTACTACTGTCTGATGATTGAATCGTAAGAAATGCAGGCAGAAGCATGGGGGCAAAAGCCAGACATTACTAAATAAAAAACAATGCTCAAATAAAACTAAACCCTGACAAAAATTCCTAAACTGGAGATAAATAATGTCTATGACAAGACGCCAATGTGAGATAGCTGCTGAAGCGTATGCGGCCTCTTTGCTTGCTCGATCTGGATATGATGTATCTGTTCAATATGGAGCAAATCAACCAGGATATGATCTGGTTGCAGTTAAGGATAATCGCATCCTTCTAGTTTCTGTCAAGGGAAGTCAAGATGGGGGGTGGATGCTTGCCTCAAAATATGTGAAAAACGCAAATAATTATCTTGAGGCGATAGATCTGTGGCGCTGTAACCAGCGACAGGATTTAGTATATTTTTTCATTCAATATAGCGGTTGTGAATTAACTTCAGCTCCTGCTACGTATATTGCTAAATGCGATGATATAGCCACTCATCTGAAATCTCAATTTAATGGTCGTGGTTACAGTTCTCTTCAAGAAGATTATAGAAAAATTCATCCTAATTCAAAATATGATCATAAAATTCCTTCGGAGTGGGCTTTTACGCAAGTTCGTATTGACAATGTTTAATGCCTTTTTTATAAAAAATACAGTCTCCTATGCCCCATTTCGCCGCCAACCTCTCCATGTTGTTCACCGACCTCCCCTGGCCCGAGCGCCCGGCTGCCGCCGCGCGCGCCGGTTT
>ERZ650307.552-NODE-552-length-21159-cov-6.930203_pt1 | contig 21159 bp, 23 predicted proteins | sample MGYA00376243_ERZ650307 | MGnify/ENA primary metagenome ERZ650307 (study PRJEB26733, sample SAMN07839242) | wastewater metagenome | biome: urban; feature: artificial channel; material: waste water | place: USA: North Carolina | collected 2016-03-31 ... | reverse complement strand
CCAAAATAGGGAATTTTTTAGCCCTAGAGTAGTGTATCTATCCTAGACACGCACAGGGGTATTCCAACGTCTTAGTAGGATTTGTGTTGTGCCCGTGTTCTTTACAAAAGGTTTTTCTTTCACGTTCTATTTTAATTTCAGTTGGTCTGTTCTTAATAACAAACTATTGGTCTTTGCAAGGACTTATTGTGAATTATTTCACAAACTTATGATTCTGTTAATTTAATCTTATAACATTCTCATTATTCTGAATATTAAACAGAAGAGAATTAAATGTAAGGATAAACCTTTATGAATAGTGGTGTAATGCACAACAAATAATGGCTATAGCTTTGACTAATTAATTTTAATATGCTATAATTAATATGTATAAAAAAATATAAAAGAAAGAAGACGAGGTATATATTTTGTCAAATTACAAAAAGAAAGTGCTAAAACACATAAAGAAAGCCGAAATTAAAATCATTAGGGAGAATTTTGCAAAAGAAAACTTCTTTATTTATCAAGTTATTCCCGTCAATGACGTTGCTATTCAAAATTTAGAGAAAAATGTCAAGTATAACACATACTCAGTATATTCTGATACTAAATTATCAGTTAATATGACTTTGACTGTAGATATTGAAGTGACACAGGGTCGAGGTTCTAGGGCATTTAATATTTCTAATATTCATTTAGACTACCCAACACTTCCTAGTGCTCAATGGGTTTATCTTTTAAATGCTGGTGCAACTTCTAAAACTCTAATTTCAGTCTTAGAAGAGATTTATTCAAGACGTGTTAAGATTTTAGATAAAATCACTGATTCAGAAAAAGAAGTACGTCGTGATGTTTTAAGATATTCTACGTCTAAACAACATTCAGAAAAACGCAAATTGCTACTTTATAAACAACTAGACGAGATTACTTCAATTATTCAAAATAATAAATCAGCATACAACTTTCTTGACAAATTGCCAGAAAATGTACGTGATATTATTAGTAGCTCTCAAGCTAACAAACTTGTTAAGTTGAAGAAAACTCCTGAAGAGTCTGTTAAGTTATTCATTGCTAATCCTTGGTTAGCTATAGAATTAGATGGTTTTGGGTTTAAAACAGTAGATGAGTTCCGTAAGGGCTTGTCAGAGGCTTATCCTGACGATTTAAGATATGCTATTGATAATCCTATCCGAATTGCCTGGGGTGCATATTATTGCTTAAATCAAGAGATGTTATCTTGTGGTAATACTTATATTGGTTTAGGTGAATTTGAACGTATCCTGGTTAAAGAATTAGGTATTTCTAAAAATTCATATGATTCTTTTATTTCAACAGACCGAAATAGCCGTGAGGTTACTAATTTACTCGGTAATTTTAGTATTGTTATAGAAGGCAATCGTGTTTCAACACAACAGATTTATAACTCTGAACGTGCTATCTTTAATGAGCTTAATAAAAGCACATTTCTAAAAGAACCATTAGATTTTGATAAGAAATTATCTAAATTTAAAGAAGAATTAATCAATAATCATATTTCATTGACTGATGAGCAGTCTTCTGTTTTCTACAGTCTTAAAAACAACAAGCATACACTTCTTGTCGGTCCTGGTGGTACTGGTAAAACGTGGACAGTTGCTAAGTTAATTGAATTTGCTAAAAGTAAACTAAAATGGAACGTTGCATTAGCTGCTCCAACAGGTAAAGCTGCAACAGTATTGTCTGGTTACGTTGAAGAAATTGCAAATTATTCTACATTAAAAGCTAAAACTCTACATTCATTGTTGAGAATTGACGCTAAAACTGGTAAAGCATCTGCTGATTTGTCTGAAACCGATTTATTACTAATTGATGAATTTTCTATGACAGATACACTTCTTATGTCATCAATAATCCATACACTTCGACATAATCAAAACTGTCGTCTAGTTTATGTTGGTGATGAGTTCCAACTCCCTTCAGTTGGTCCAGGTAATTTATTACATTTATTTATCAAATATTATAGTTCTAAGATTAATACAGTTCGCCTTACAAAAGTATTCCGTACAAAAGAGGGCGGTATTAGTGAATTATCTGAAAATGTACGCAAGGGTCTATTCCCTTATCCATCAAACTCAGGTATGCCTTATGCTAGTGGAGACAATCTTGTCCTTCAAAACTGTGATTCATCTATAATTGCTGGTCGTGTTATGACAGCATATAAACACTTATTAGAGCAAGGAGCTTCTCCTTTGGATATTATGGTGTTAACTCCTAAAAATGCAGGAGAAACTGGTCAAATGCCACTGAACTTATCAATTCAGAGATTAATCCGAGACTACTTCAAACTATCAGCTGATGACTTCTCATTGAGCTATAAGTCATATGGTACTCAAATTAATCTGTATGGTGGAGACCTTGTTATGTTTCTGAATAATAATGAGTTTGCTAACGTTTCAGACTTTGATGATGCATTAGAGTCATTAAAAAACGAACTAGAAAGTAAAACTACTTTTACTTCTATTGCAAATGGTGAAGTTGGTATGATTGTAGCTATTGATGAATTAGGTGTTATCGTTCACGTTCCTGGACACGACAACCTTGTGTTTGTTGCTAAAGACGCATTAAGTGAACTAAACCTTGGTTATGCGTATACAATTCATAAATCACAAGGTTCACAAGCAAAATACGGGATTATGGCTATTTCACAATCAGATACATTTATGCTTAATGCAAACTTGTTTTATACTGGTGTTAGTCGTTTTATTTCTAAACTTTATTTGTTTGCAAGTTTCCGTTCTGTTAATATGAAAATTAAGACTTTCATTAATAAAGACAGACAAACTTTGATTGAAGCTTGGAATGAAGATAACGGGAATTATTTCTTTTAGAAAGTGGTGATAATATGATAAAAACAGATGTAAAAGATACTAAATTAATTGAAGAATTAAACAAAGAAAGCCTTGTTGTTAAAATTGAGGCACTTGATGGTGAAACTGAATATAAAGCAGTATTGAACCCTTATGACGGTAATGTTGAATTTCTAAATATCTCTAAAATGATTGACTTTGGTGTTGTTCTTTTGAAAGATAAGGGTGTAAATATTAACATTGAACGTGTTGAAGAAGCTTATTTTGAGTATTCTTCTGAAATGAGTATTGTTTTGTTATCATCTGAGGCAATTGTTTCTCTACCCTTTATATTTGGGCAATACCCAATAACGGTCATTAATGATGCTGATATGTGGTATAAATCTCAAGTTTGCAATATGGTTCTTAATAAAACACGTATGTGCAGAATTGACGTTTCAGATTTCTTTTTAGAAAAAATGAAAGCAATTGCTTCTTATGATAATGAAGAGATTGATGCTTATGATTAATGTTGGTACAATAAATCATATAAATAAAGATGAAATCGAAAGTTTATCCTATTATTGTGAGACAATTATAAATGAACGTAATTTATATGCATTATTGATATTTTACTCAAATGAGCATATTAGATTTTCATTTAATTGGGAACAAGCAACTGGTGAGCCTTTTGATTTTAAATTTAAATTGTCTGAAATTAAAAAAGAAATAGATTTTAAATCAAATCTTTTCGTAAATGGTGGTGCTTCTAAACATAAAGATGTAGTATCTGATGTTTGGGAAATCTTATCATTCTTTAATAAATTAAAATTATCTCAATAATAAAACAGCAGAAATGTTGTTTTTATTTTTATTTTAATATAAATGTTTCTATAATTAATATGTAAAAAAAAAATTTAAAAACAGAAAGAAGAATCACAATGAAAAACAAAAACACAGTAATGAATACAGTAACTTTGCAAGAGTTTATGAAATCAATGAAAATTGCTCACGAGGCTGGTAATGCTCAAATCTTATTTGGACTTCCAGGTATTGGTAAAACAGACCTTATTTTGACTGAGGGTATGAAAATCCTTCAAAAATATAAAGATACATTCAAATTTACTGATGAACACAAAGACTATCTATTGTCTTCACCTTGGTCAGCTGAAAAGATTGAATCTGTTGTAGATGAGATGCGTAAACCTAAATTCTCACGTAGCGAAATCATCACGGAAATCAAACTTATGACAGAAGAACGTTCAGTTCACAAGTCTGTAGGTATTGACGTATTGTCTGATGAAGATTTCAAAGCAGAAATTCTTGCAAAACAAGAAGAAATGTCTAAACCTTCTCATACAGAAGAAGAAATTGCCCTCTTTTTAGAAACTGACGTTAACGTAAAACCTCGTTTTACTAAAGCAGAAGTTGCCAAAATGGAAAAAGAATTGTGTAAACAAGCACAATTCCATATGGATATGTCTGGGCAACCAGAAGAAAGTATGGTAATGCCTTGGTTGGACAATAATGCTGAAGATGGACAACGTTTGAAACTTGACCTGACTATTCAATTGAAAGAATTAAAACGCTTCTTGGATATCACTAAAGAAGGAAAATGCCGCTTCTTCATTGATGAACTTACTTCAGCAAGTCAAGATGACCAACGCACTTTGATGAACTTTATTCAGGGAGGACTTCTTCCTGATGGCTCTAAAATCAACTTAGACCGAGTTGTATTCGTCCTTGCTGGTAACCCAAGTGCAGATATGCCTGGATACCAAGACTATGATGGGGCAACCAACCCTGTTGAAAACGCTGTAATCACTCGTGGTGGTGTATATTTCCTTGAAACAACAGTATATGAGTTTCTTGAATGGGGTAAAAAACTTAGTTTGAAACACCCTGGACAACCAAACATTCATCCATATTTGATTTCTGCTTTAGAAGTAGACCCAAATATGTATATGAATGATGTCAAAGACGATATTCGTATCTTAAACTCACGTACAGCATTCAAATTGTCAGAATATTTGTATGCGGCTTCAGAAATGAATGAACGTTGGGAAACTTACGATTTGGCTGCTTATGTTGGAGACAAAACGGCAAGTATTCTTGGAAGTATTATGTCTAAACTTGACAAACTTGTTGGTATCAATCAACTCTTCGGAAGCGAGAAAAGCACAACACTTGTGCCAGATGCCTTCGAGAAGTTCTTAAAACTTCAAGAATTTGAGAAGTATTATGTAATTACAACAGCAGTTTCAGATAGCTCTGAAATTAAGTTCAACAAGAAAAATAACATCATTAAATTGATTAAACTCTTGAAAGATGGTGATATTCCTACAGAAGTGTACCTATCATTGACGCACTTATTTATTGAAGCTAACAAACAATCTAAGAAAAGTAATGCTGCATCAGTTCTTAGTGCTAAATGGATGACTAGTGAAGAAACAGACATCCAACCACTATTACGTGACGCACTAGTGGTTGCTAACTTAGTTAAAGCTAGTCGTTAATAATTGATTTTAAAAAAGGATAATTTAATTATTCTTTTTTTTATTTTGTGCTATAATATATATAGAAATTCAAAATGGAGGATGTAATATTTATGAAAAAACGCACCGTAATCGTTTCGGCTGTATCTACAGCTATTATTGTAATAGCAGGGATAGCTTTCTTTTCTTTGAATAAGCCAGATGTAAAAATGGCTCCAATTGAAAAAAATAGTCAAGTTATTTCTAAACAAGGTCAAATTAAGTCGAACGGACAGAGCAACAAATCCGAAAGCTCTTCAACTCAAAAAGATTCAGAAAAATCTGACAATTCAAAAAATACAAGTGGAACTAGTTCAAAAACAGAGAACTCATCTACTAGTAAAACTAAAACGAGTGGTTCTACAGCTACGGACACTAACTCTGGTGATAAGTCTTCAAATGCAACAGTGAAAAACTCTAGCTCAACTAGAATTAATGCAAAATCATCCTCTGATGTTGAGAAAGAGTCAAAAGCCGCTGGTACATTTGTTGATGGAAACAAAGATGCTTCAGTACAACAAGAATTACAGAAAAGACAAGAAGAAGCTAAAAAAGCAACAGTTCAAAGTGAAACTAAAACTGAAGAAGGTTCTGTTGAAATTTACGCAAACGGCAATAAAATATAAAATACATCGTTCTTATAGGAGAAAAATATGAAAACTAACAAAGTTATTACAACACTAGCAATGATGGCAGCACTTGGTGGCTCATCTCTCACAACAGTTTCTGCATTTGCTGAAACAACACCAGATGCTGATACAAACGCACTAACTACTGATTCTAGTTCTACAACTGATTCTAGTACAGCTGCTAGTACAGATTCTAGTACAACAACAGATTCTAGTACAACAACAGATTCTAGTACAACAACAGACACTTCACCTGCTGCTGATGTAAAAGAGACACCTGCTGCTGATGTAAAAGAAGCACCCGCTGATGTTAAAACGCCAGCTACTCCAGCTACTCCAGCAACTCCAGCAACACCTGAAGAACTCCCACAAGCAGGAGATAACACAACTGCATTTGCAATGGGAATGGCTACTTTTGCTGCATTAATTTCAGTAGCAATGGTTTCTATGAAGAAAAAAATGGGATTCTCTAAATAATTTAGTCAATTGTGACGTTATCCTAAAAATAAAAAAGACTTAAATATTTAAGTCTTTTTGTTATATTATTTTGATTTTAGTTTAATTCCCCGTTCTTCTAGATATTCAGAGAGATATGTTGGTTCGTTAAGAATTAACGTGTAATCTTCTTCACTATGTGTTTTATAGATTATAGAGATTCCCTACATATGTTATTGAGTTTTGAACCTAAATATCACTATTACCACGTGAAGAAAGTCTCTTTTTCAATTCAAGAATCATTTCTTCTTTTTTAGGATTGAAGATAATAACGTTAAAGTCAATGTCATTTTCCTTTAACATATCAATTAATTCTTCATTAACAAGGTTTGATATTACGTCATATTTCTCTGATTGGATAGGTTTCAGCATATCTTTTTTATATTTAGAAAAAAAGTTTTTCTTTTCAACTCGATTGGGTAATCCTTTGAACTCCTCATCACTAAGATGTTCAAATCCTTTTCTTTGACCCGTAAAGCACCTTGCACCTCTATTTCAAGAAAGACATCCTTTCCTTCGTCAAGTGTGTTTTTGTCAAAATCATAGACATTTGTGAAGTTTGTGTCCAAAAATGTTTTACCAACTCCAGGTCCGCATAATATTACTTTTGTTTTAGTCATTTTAGTTCTTCTTTCTTTTTTTAAAATTTATTACAATTTAATTATAAAAACTCTTATGATAAAACGCTATATATTTTATAGATAGAATGATTGTTATTATGCGTGAATTATGTTATAATTAATTAATAGGAGAAGTATATGAAAAAAAAGATTTACTATATAATTTCATTTTTACTATCACTAACGGTATTAATCTGCTCACTGGTAGTTATTTTTGGTTATAAAATAGAAGGATATTTAATATCCAGTAATAAGCCTGAAGTTAGTAAAGTTGCAATGCTTAACAACCAATTGAAAGCTAAAAATGCCAACTATGACTGGTCTAATTTAAGTGATACAAATCTAGTAGACCAACTGAAAACCAAAACTTCAACTAGTTTAGACAATGTAGTTGGTCTAATTACACAACCTGATGCAAAAGTAGCTGCTACAATTGTAGCGGGTGTTTCACCTGAAGATTTAAACTTTAGTGCTGGAACATTAAGAGCAGATAGCCAAATGGGTTCTGATAACTATGTTCTTGCTGCTCATCACGTACCAAAGTCAGACTGGGCTTTATTTAGTGGTATGTTCTATTACGGTGATATCGGACAGTATATTTATATAACTGATTTAAATAAAGTTTATCAGTATAAAATAACAGAGACACGATTTGTTTCCCCGTCTGATACATATATAGCACAAAAAGACCGTTATAAAGAAAACGTGGATGGTATAGTCCCAGGAAAACCTATGATTACAACTATAACTTGTGATAGTACAGGAGCGAAACGTTTCATTGAGTTTGGAACACTAACTAATACTTGGGATATAAAAGATAAGAAAATACCGTCTGAAGCAATAACAGGGTTTAAAAAGGCAGCTAACTTTAATTGGAGTAGATAAATATGTTCAATATGATAAAAAAGATTTATTTAACTATTATTGCACTGATATTTGTCCTAGCAATGTACGTAATGATAACAGGTAATAATCCTTTATATAAAATAGATGATATGACAAGAGATTATCCAGCTAATAAAATAACAGACGGTGCCGTATTATTCTCTAAAGACGACCAAACGTTAATAACACCTGATGGAAAGATTAGGATAATTTCCACAGAGAAAATAACAAACTGGGCATTTGATTCTGATTATAATAGAGGAAACTTGGTGATTAGTTATGAGATAACACCAAAACATAATGTTAAACCCAATACGGTATTTAATAAATATGTTTCTGTTAAACAAGGAGCTGGTATTTTGTCGGACGGGGGGATTTCTCCTGATGTTGGTACAGAAGCTTGGCAACCAATTGTAGATAAATCAGCTATACGTACAACTGATGCTGAAAATGGTAAAGCTATAATTGTAGGTAAAGTAATTAATTACGATTCAACTCAAGGTGCACCGACAATTGATATATATCTGAATAATAAATTAGTAAAACAAGATTCAGTTTAATATTTGGTAAATTACAAATTGTGCTATAATTAAATTAGACACGAATATCTATAGGGGGATAATATGAGTATTTCTATAAATAAAACAGACATAAAATCATTAACTAGTTTAGAAAAGGTACTTGGTAAAAGTGTATCTAAAGATTCATTGGTCTATTTCTCATCAAGTAAGGGAAATGGTAGTGTATTATTTATAGTTTCCAGTCCTAAAAACAATATTAACATTCGATTTGAAGTCCAGGCTTCAGTTGAAACAGATGTATCTGGTCAAACTGAGTTCTTGGATATTGTTGATATAATCAATTCTTTTGAAGATGAAGATGTTGTTATTTCTAAAGATGACAAAGGATTATTACTTATAAATGACTTCCCTATTGAAAATTTAGGGGATTTTAGAGATATAAACGTATTAATTCAGGCTGGTGAATTTGAACTTACTAATAAACAGGCTAAGGCAATGTTACGTAAGCTCAAAGGGGTGGCAAAACAATTAAAGAAAAGTATATTTGTGGAGTCGACATATTGTCTTTGTTCTGTAAATAAGAATAGGATTGATTTTAATTCTATTTCAGATACAGATAAAATAGAAGATTCCTTTGAAGACGAGTTCACACATACAGCCCCTTTTGAGTTTTATTTAGATAAGAAAATCATTTCACTTTTAGGCAAATTAGTTAAATCCAATCCTATAACAATGACCAGCTTTGGTGATTATAACGTGTTGTTGGAGATTGGTGAATACCAATTGATAATTAAAGAAATTAATCTTAACTATAAGATATTCAGACCAATATATAAGGAGAAAGTTAAATGAGCAAACAATTAGATTATGATGGCGTAGACATTGATGAGTACAACCCAGACGAAGAGGGTCTCAATATTAATTCTGATTTAACAGAAGATTTTGCAGAAGACGGAAATGGAGACTACGCTGGAAATAGTAAAATGAATGTCATTAAAATTGGTATTATTGCGTTAGTATCTTTATCTATTTTAGGAGGTGTTGGATTTGGTGTTAATTCACTTATCCACCGTCCTTCTAATAAAACAGTTCAGACATCTAATACAAATGCAAATAAATTGTTCAAGGAGTCTATTTCTGTTGCAGTTAAAGCCGATAAGGAACGACACAACATTAATCGACTATTTAGAAACATCACTGTAGAATATGGTAAAACTAACGATTCAGCTAAATTTAAAAAAGATTTACTTGCATTAAATGATGAACGTACATCCGTTGTTGAGTCTATCCCTACTGGAGAAAAAGACGCAACAGAACTAAATGTACTGGTTAAAGATGGATTGACAAACGTGCATAAGTTTATGAATCAGGCTTATAATGCTAAAGATTCAGAAAGTGCTATTGATATTTATAACTCTTTCAATCAATCAGACCAAGTTTATGACGATGATTATATTGATAAACTTACAAAGCTTTTGAAGAAAAATGATATTTCTTACAAAACTCAGAAGTCTGATGACGGTACTATTACAATAGTTTACTAATATTACATTTCTTTATGAAATTAAGACAAAATAAAAACAGCCTATACGGTTGTTTTTATTGTTATTCCCAATCTTTAGTTATCAACAGTCTCATCTTTTTTGCAAATGTTTCTAGCTTTCTGTAATTATCTTTTTCAATAGAATGACATAAGTTTTCCACAACTATGAGATAGTCGATTACAATTGCTCTTATAAAAACAGACAGATGAGTATTTATTGCTGCTGATGTTTGGTTATCTATAACTTTCTGAGTTATCCCTGAATAATGTATAATTGATGACGCATCTTCATATACTGATATATTATTTTTCCACATTGAATCTGTAACGCCACTTTTAAACACTAAATCTCTAAAAGACGGAGAATATGACGTATTCAGTCTTTTTAATTCACGCTCACTAAAAAATGGTTTAGCCCAATCATAACTTTTATACATTGTTTTATCACGTGGGGTTCCCCTGTCTCTATATTTGAGCTTTAAATCATAGAATTCTGCGCCTTTATTTAGATTATAAAGGTCATATTCTTCCATTATTGCAGAATCAGAAATTCTGCGTCCTAGCTCTTTAAATAGAATTAAATCATCTTCTGTACTTTCAGATAAAATACGGATTAAAACTCCAATTTCATAAAGTGAGCGTAATAATTGCATAGAAGAGCCAATGTGTGATGTGCGTATTTCGTATATACTATATGATATATCACACGCACGTTTGAACATATTTAATAACACAGTTTCTTCTATTGTTTTATTTTCTATATCAGAATTAGATGCTGTTATATTATTCAGAAATCTAATTTTACTTGTGATTGTATTTTCTTTATTAATAACAGTTGTCAATGATTCTATGTCGTTGTTTTTATACATTTCACCTATATTATCTCCAACAGGGATAAATAACATACACTCTTCCTCCTCTAGATTAATTCTATATAAATTTTAGCATAAAAAAACCAATCTTGTAATCTTGAATTATTTATAATAATACAAAAAAGTTTATATAATTAAGTTGTAAAAAAAAATTAAACAAAAGAAAGAAGAATTAAAATGGATATTTATGAAGTAATTGACTTAAAAGAAGTCTTAGACAAACACAGCGAAGGCATCGACGACTTGAACACAGTAAATTGGAGTCCAGAAGCTATTAGCGAAATCACACGTGCAACTAGGTCTGTATTAAGTGCAGCAACTCTTGTACTACAAAACGACCAACCATTTGTTGGTACATTTAAAAGTCGTGTACGTACAAATGTGTCTTTGAAATTACAAGCACCAATGGCAATTAATATTACATCATCTGGTCTTTCAAGTACACAGAATTTATATGCAAACCCAGCTTGGATTGTATATAAGTGTGGTGTTAAATCTGAAGGTGAGCTGTTTGTTAATTATCAAGATGTAGCGGCAGTTATCCTGCACGAAATGTTCCATTTGTTATACAATCACTATGAGCAGTATTCACATACCTTTTCTAAACAAGGTTATCATCGTGAAGTTAACATTGGCACGGACACACAAATAAACCAAAATCCGTATATCGCCAAAAACAAACATTTGACTGATTATGGAATCACTTTAGCTGTAACAGCTAAAATGGTTGGAAATCCCAATCTTGCAGCAAATGAATCATCTCTTTATTATGTTAAGACTTTGATTGCCGCTAAACAAAAACAACAATGTCCTCAATGTCAACAACAGCAACAAGGGCAAGGTAGTAATGGTCAAAGTCAAGGTAGCGGTCAAGGCGGTCAACAAGATAGTGGTCAAGGGCAAGGTCAAAACCAAGGTCAGCAACAAGATAGTCAACAAGGCAACCAACAAGATAGTCAACAAGGTAGTCAACAAGGCAGTCAACAAGGCAACCAACAAGGTAGTCAACAAGGCAACCAACAAGATAGTCAACAAGGCAACCAACAAGGTAGTCAACAAGGTAGTCAACAAGGTAGTCAACAAGGCAACCAACAAGGCAACCAACAAGGACAACACAGTCCTGGATGCCCTAATGGTGATGCTATGGGTGCTGATGCTTCACACGAAGTATGGAGCAAAACCCCTTCTGACTGTCAAGCTGACAATCCAGATGAGTCTGTTGCAACTCCAGAAGTTGCCGCTCGCTCAATTGTTGATGCTGTTAAGAGTGCTATGGCTCAAGACTCTAAATTCACTCCTGAATATCTTAAAGAACGAGGTCTCGTTGCTGGTGGTATTCTAGATGAAATTATGACTGGTAAAGTTACAAAAGGTAAATTGCCAATTAAGAGCGTAATTCAACGTGGTGGTTCTCGTTTGAAATGGGGAGAACGTAAAACTTTCTCTCGTATTAATAAACATCAAGCAAATAACATCAAAATTAAACGTGGAAAGAAAGTTGTAAACAACAGAAACATTCATTGTTATGTTGATACATCTGGTTCTATGTCAAAAAGTGAAATTGAGTGGGCATTGAAAGAAATTGCTGCTGTTTCTAAACAGTTAAAAACAAACCTTTCAGTGCTACCGTTTGACTTTTGTGTTTATAAAGACAACCCAATGAAAACGGACAAAAATGGAAGCTATCAAGTTTCTATTGTTGGTCGAGGTGGAACTGCATTTCAACCAGTATTTGACCATTTACAAGAGTTATCCGCAAACAATCTTAATGATTTAGCCATTATCTTAACCGATGGTGGTGGTGAAATGGAGGTTGATTTCCACGGATTCCGTAACGTAATTTGGATTCTAATTGAAGAAGGTACAAATGTGCTTTCTGTAAGAAATCCAGTTGGTAACGTTGCTTGGTTAGACCAAGATGACAAGTATGTCCTTCATAAATTGGAAAACAGTTAATTTAACTAAAAGGAAAATTTAAAAGTTTTCCTTTTTTTATTTAAGATTATATAATTAATATGTAAATTAAAATTATACTATAGAAAGAAGGAATACTTTATGATTAAAGTAAGCTTTGATGATTTGAAGAAAAATGGTAGTGCTAAATTAATGGAACTTGTTTCTGCACTTGTAAAAGGTCCGACACATTTCACGTATACAATGAAAAATGGTGAAATTCGTGAAGCCAACGGTACAATTAACATTGATTCTGTATTAACAGAAGATTCTGAAAACTATGATTACCTCGCAAAATTATTTTCTTTAGATGAACCTGTTGCCGTGTTTAACGAAAATGACACAGATATGCAATATTTCCTCTATTATGATATTGAAAAAAAAGATATCCGACAATTCAACATTCATAATATTGAATCTATTGGCTAATTTAAAAAAGCACTTAATTGTGCTTTTTTGTTTTACTTTTAACGGATGTTATGCTATAATTAATATAGAAAGATTTATGGAGGGTTTATATGGAAAAAGTAGAAATGACGTGCAAAGCGTGCGGATGTTCACAACTTGTTTCTAAAGAAGATTTTGTTGATAATGACGAGCTCTTCTGTGTGAAATGTGATGAATATATGTAACTTATAAGAACAGCTTGATGTATTATAGGGGGAAGTTGTATGAACTTTAACAGAGACCGACCGTAGTCGAAAAAGGGAAACGCCACGTGGAAATCACAATAATATAAGCCATATTGTTGGCTTTTTTTATTTTTAAGCTATAATATATATAGAAGGAAAATATCCTGGATATATATTTGCGAGGTAAAAATAATGAAAAAATTAAAACAAATAGGAGCAACTACTGCAATCCTTCTAGGGTTGGCAGTTCCAACAATGACTACATTTGCAGACACAGCCACTGTTAGCCCATCACAAAATATTAGTGTTGACCAACAATTAAAACAACAATCAGATAGTACGGGTAGTGCTGCTGCAAATAATGCAGTTTCAGATTCAACCAATGCAGCTAATACGGCTGCAAGTAAAGCAATTGAAGCAAAACACGCAGCTGAAAAAAATACAGCTAATACTGCAGGAAGTGCAGCAGCAAACATCACAGACCAAGTGGTTAACGGTGCGAACGGTACAGCTGGTTCACCAAAAGACTATACAGGTCAGGACTTAGCTGGTATTGCCAATAGATTTGGTAAATTATCAGATACAGTTGGTTCTGGTGCAATTGCAGTTCTAATCAAAATATTCTACTACGGTTCATTCATTGGTATTATCACATCTGGAATTGGAGTATTATTAAGTCTATTCTTCAAAAAGATGAAAACAATGAAATGGCTTCTTGCTGGTGTTGGTAGTTCTGTTATATTCGCATTCATCAGTCATCTCTCTGGATTAACTTTAGCAGACAACCCTATTGTGGGAATCTTAACATACCTATTTACTGGTCACGCCTAATTAGGTAAAAGTAAAAGCATATTTACATATGCTTTTTTTGTTTCAGTATAACTATTTTATTAATTGTATTTATTTTTCTAATTTATTAATTATAGACAAAATTAATTAGTTTTTGTGCTAGAATTAAATAAGAAAGAAAATAATTTTTGCGAGGTACTTATTGTGGTAAACGATAGTGATAAAATAAAAGTATTTTCTGAGTTAAGAGAGAAATATATCAAAATGTTTGAAAAAGAGATTCTCAAACCCAAGTTTGTCAAAAATAGTAGAGATATAGATGGTCTTGAAGAAAGTATCTTTTCTGGATATGAAGACTTTGAAACATATGAAGATTTTGACTATGACAATCTTTCGGTGGAGACATATAAAAACAAAGTTGACTGGTATATGCGCAGAAGTACATATCTTTATGTGCACGAGGCAATTATGTATAGTGTAATCCGTCGTTTTAACAATATTGGTCTATCTGAAGATGATAAAGTTTCAGCAGGTCGAGTTGGGTTTATGTTAGCTCTGAATACATTTGATGAAAGTAAAGGATATAAGTTTTCTACATACGCTTGGAGAGTAATTCAAAATGAGATTATAGCAGCAGATAAGAAAAGAAAAAAAGCTGTTACTGTTAAACAAAAAGCAAGAGAGATAAGAGCTCTTGATGATTTAGATGTTATTAGTATAACTGAATCAATTGGCGCACGTAAGATTGTAGAGAAAGGTGAACGTATGTTCTTGCAGAACATCACAACACTTGATATTTATGGCAGCCGAAAAGATTATGAGTTTATATATCATATTCCAGATTATGTATTTCCAGGAGCACGTATTACTAAAGGAACTATTATGGGTAAAATTGCTGGGGTAGAAACAGAGGTTGCTAGTCTTGATGTGTTTGTTGATGATGAAGAAAACAGAATCCCTACATTTAAAAATCCTATGTCTAATAAAGACGAGGGTGTTGAACATCCTGATTATAAATTAAATAGTAAAGAAACACTTGATGTTCTTGCTGAATCATTGAAGACACTGACTAAAATGGAGCAGATAGTTATTACTAAAAGATTCTTGTCAGCTAAAAAGCAAAATCGTTCTTCATTAAGCAAAGAATTAGGATTGAGCGATTATAACACAAGTAAGATTGAAACCTCTGCTCTAGAAAAGCTAAAGAAATTTCTTGAAGAAAATGGAGTCGATAGACTGGATATATTTTCTATCTAATAAAATAGGAGGTAAATACGTTGAAACCAAAAGCATTAGAAACAACTAAGAGTATGAAAGATATTGATTTTATACTACTCAGTTATCTGTACTTATACCGAGCTTTAGAGATGACTCAAATCTTTAAATATGTTTATAAATTAGACATTACAGCTAGTGATTTTGAAATTAAATCTAAAGCTATCAGAAAAAGGTTAACTCATCTTAATTTAATCAAGATAAGTGTTTATGGTATGAATAACAAAGAAGCTGCACAAATCACTAATTTAGGTATAGAAATAGTAAGGCACACACGTGACATTCCTAATGAAATTTGGGATACTAAAACTAAAATAGCAAAAAAAGGTTATTATACTGCTGCTGATTTAGCAATGAATGTACGATTAATGAATCACCAGATACATCTAAATCAATTTATGTTAGAGTTTGAAGAACGTGCCCGTAAACTAAATATACCGTGGAACTATTATGATGAGAAGTTCTTATCACAGTACATTGGTATGCGACCTGATGGTATGATTACAATCTTAGACCACGACATTTTCATTGAAATAGATATGGCAACAGAAAGCAGAAAACAACTTGAAGAAAAGTGGGAACACTATCGAGTATTTATGCAATCTTCTGAATATAAATACAAAAGCAGAAAGATTATCGTATTTTTTGATATTGAGGGAATTGTTTCAAAAAGAAAAATCAGTAATCGTATTGATATGGTAAAAACAACTGTATCTAAAAAAATATTAGATGAAGTTAGTGGTGATTTCGATATTGTAGTAAATACGAAAGACAATCTTATAGATTACCTTTTTGAGGAGTTTATCCCTAAGATTCTTCAAAAAAATAAGAAAGAACAAGCAATCCTTGATTATTTTAAGAACAAAGGATATACCACAAGTTTTGGTTATGCTTTGAACAAAACATTGCAAGGTGATTTCTATAATTACTACACACGCAAGATAAATAAAGATGGAAAGATAAACTTACGTCACAATGTAGTTGATGAATACTTTATTGATTTCTATGTAAACAATGAGATTTCCGTTCTACATAGAATTGACTGGTTTCAGAAGAACTCAGGTCTATACAATGAAGCATACGGACGTAGAATTAATCTTATCATTATAACAGATGACCCGCTTGGTCTTTATAATGATTTGTCTATATTAGATATGAGAGTATTAGGTCAGCCTGGCGTGTTCTTTATTGATATGAATAAACTTGATTATGACAAGGAGCCGTGGGAAAACTTATTCCAGTTCAACCTTACAGGTTCTGTTTATCAAGTAGTAACGGATGATTTATCTAGACGTGAGTTTAGATATGAGTTTGAAGATAAGAAAATTAGACGTAAAGTTGGTAAAGTGTAATGGACAAAAAAAGACCTGAATCATTAAAAGAACTCAATACAATTGGGAAAACTGGTAAAATAAGCATTCTATTCATAATAGGATTTGCAATTATTTCATTAATTGCTGTGCTTACTATAAATCAGATTAATAAATCTCATCAAAGAAAAGAGTTATCAACATCAATGATATATAATATCACAAATAATGAAAAAATAACAAATACAGTCGATGAGATTACTCCTTATTTAAAAGGAGACGTTAAGACATTTATAATTGGCTCGGATAGAGAATCATTAGATGACTTGCGTGATAATAATAAATTTTCTGGAAAAAATCAAGCGGTTGTAATGTATTTCCCACTTAAAGATAAAATTATGAGAACTGTTTATTTTAAAAATAATAATTATATTTATAGTAGCTTCTTAATCAATAAAAGTGAATATAATAAATGGTTGGCTTTTGATAAGAAACAGGAATCCTACGCTAAAAATAGAACAAAAAATCTATCTAATGAATTAATAGAATTAGATAAAAAATTTAATAATTAATTAAGGAGTTTAATATGAAAAAAAAATATTCATTATATCAATCTGCACTCGTTGTGTTAGCAAGCGTTTTTATGTTTTTGAATACAAACGTAGCCTTTGCTGAATCAAGCAGTCTAGTTAAAAAGGTTGTCAAGAATGCCAATGAAAACGGTGGTCTAGACAACTTCAACGAGGCGCTTAATATAGTCATAATGCTTCTTATTGTTATAACTATTATTCTAGCAACAGTAGCCTTTTACTTAGGTAGTTATAAGGCTGGTAGAGCAATACAATCTGGTAATTCTAGTGATATGGTTAAACGTATGAAAGATTTATCAACAATGTTCTGGAATACAGTTATTGCATCTGCGAGTTTGACTATTGTAGCTATTTTTGTAAAAGGGTTCTTCCTATTCCAGGGCTATGGAATAACTTAATTTATATAAAACAAAAAAGGATTATATTAGATAATCCTTTTTTCTGTTAATGAAGAAGTTCTGCAAATAAGAACGATAATTCTTTAACATTCATATCTTCTACGTCAATAACAGTAGAGTTCTTTAGTTGTTCAAAAAATGATTTGTTGTTAATTTCTTGATTAAATAGAGATACTCGTTTTTCTTTATTTTCAGGAGTATCATCACGTGTTTCCATATTTTTCTTAACTTTTTCTAATGAAACGTTTAGGAAAAATGGATAAACATCATCTTTGAATTCTGAATTAATAAAAGCTTTAACTCCATCAATATTTAAAACAGCCGATACATCACCCTCTTTTAATTTAGAAGAGACTTCATCTTTAGTAAATCCATATTGATAACCATTGTAAATCACGTGTTCCAAAAGTGCATCAGCTTCTTTTAGTTCAGCAACGTTCTTATCATTTAGAAAATAATAATCAATACCATCTACTTCACCACTTCTAGGAGGACGTGTTGTAAAGCTGATTAAACGTCTTTCCAAAGGGAATAATGCCTTTTCTAATGTTGTTTTTCCTGAACCTGACGGACCAGTAATTGTAATAATTCTGCTCATAATAGAGACCCTCTTTCATATATTCTTTTTTATTTTTACAACTTAATTATAGTTTTTATTATTTTCTTTAATTGAATAAGACGTGTAATTGTGTTATAATATATATATAACAAAATATAAGGGGGAGTAGAAAATTGGTTCAGAAATTCCACAATGTGGACATAGATAGTCCAGTTTCTGACACTTCAGGAACGAAAAGTACACGTGCTTCAGATTTCCCTGTGAATAAAAAGTTTAAGTTCACCTTTATAATACAAAAGGTTTTATTTTCCGAATCAAAGGAGCGAAATGGTTTCACAATTGTCTCTGCAATAATCAAGAAAAATAATAAAAAAATACTATTTGATATGCTAGAAAGTGACGTTATTGGTACAATTGTAAACCCTAAAGTTGGGGATACATACGATGGAACGGGTTTTCTAAAAAAGACTGAGAGGTTCGGTATTCAGGTAGTATTATCACAACAACCAGAATTGGTTTTACCTAAATCTAAATCAGAAATAATCTCTTATATTCAAAATAATATTGAAGGACTTGGTAAAGTTAGAGCAACAAAGATTTACGATATATTCAAGGGGAACACTTTTGAAGTTCTAGGCAAAACACCTGAACGTCTTCTAAAAACAGAGGGTCTTTCAATAACAGCAGGTATTGTTGATAAAATCAAGGAAAGTTTCTCTGATTCTTATATTATTTCAGATGTATTTAAGGTATTAGAGGCTTTGTCATTGCCAACAAAATATGCTTTTGATATATACACGAAATACGGTAGGGATTCAGTTGAAATAACATCAGGAAACCCTTATGTTATAACAGAATTCAATAAACTATTATTCACAAAGGCAGACTATTCATTCCTAGAACAACTAAATAACACGTCTATGGTTAATCCAGAAACAATTCAGGCTATGTTAAAAGGTACTAAGAGATACCAGGCTGCTGTTAAATTTTATCTAAGAAAAGAATTAGACGAAACTGGCTCTCTGGCTGTATTTGAAAAAGATTTATTACGTTCATTTTCAGAAGGTGAATTTCTTGATAAATATGGTGTAAAACACGGAGACGGTAGCTCTAATAGACCTAGTAATGAAATTATAAAATCACTTCTTTCTAAGATGGAAGAGGGTGGTTCTATTGTAATAACAACTGATAAAAATGGAGACAACGTTGTATATGATGAAGCTTCTTGGGCTTCAGAAAATAAACTTATACTTAATATTAAAAATTTCAATTCTAAATATGTAGATGTCATTGGTAAAGAAACACGTGATTTATTCATTGCTGAATTTGAAAAAGAAAATAATATAAAAATGGCAAAGCGACAACGTGACTCTGTTGATTTATTGGTCAATTATAAAATATCAATATTAACTGGCGGTCCAGGTACAGGAAAGACAAGTACGCTTAAATCAATAAAGAGTTATATTGACTGGTTAAGTAAAACTGGAAGATTACCACACGATACATCTATTGCACTATTAGCTCCAACAGGAAAAGCGTCTATGAGAATGTCTGAGGTTCTAGGTGTGGAAGCTATGACTATTCACAGGAAACTTGGATTGAAAGGGTTCGGGCGTGATGAAGAACCCTCTAAGATTGAAGAAGATTTTGTTATTGTAGATGAGTCGTCTATGATTGACATTCATTTATTCTCTGTTCTTTTGGAATCACTTAGCCACAATAGCCACCTTTTAATTGTAGGAGATGCTAACCAACTGCCTTCAGTTGGTCCAGGATTGGTTCTACGTGATTTAATTGAGTCTGGTAAAGTTAAAACCATTATCCTTAACAAAGTGTTTCGTCAGGGTGATGGTTCGTTAATTGCAGAAAATGCATTAAAAATGAATAGTGGCATAGGTACAACAAATGATGAATATGGTCTAAAGTTTCAGTCAAACACTAAAACTAATATAGAAAATAAAACACTTCTGGATAGTTATTTTATTGAATGTCCTAGTGAGAGTATTGTCGATACCACAAAACTGTTATTCACAAAGTTAAGGGATTTCTACGGTATTAACGTAGAAGAGGATGTACTCATTCTATCTTCTCAAAAGAAAGGTATATCTGGAACATACAATATAAACAAAGAAATACAATCTATAACTAGAAAATCTGAATCAATTGAAGATGGTGTTATAAGAAAAATTGATAATTCTGTATTTTTCATAGGAGACCCTGTTATCCAACTTGTTAATGATTATGATAACGACGTATTCAATGGTGAAATTGGACACGTTGCTGATATTAATAAAGCTGAGAAAATTGTATATGTCGATTTTGGGAACGAGGAATTGATTGAATACAAAAACGCTGGTCTTTCTGAAATTAATCTTGCGTATGCAATAACATATCATAAATCACAAGGTTCTGAAGCAAAAGTAGTTATTCAAATTGTAGATGAATCACAAGAACGAATGCTGCATCGTTCTCTAGTATACACTGGCTATACTAGAACAAGGCAAACAAACTTCATCATTGGGCAAAAAAATGCACTAAATACGGCACTTCAGAATACATCAGACCTAAATAGATTTTCATTGATAAAAGAGAGATTATAAGTCTCTCTTTTTTATTTATAGACTACTTTATTTTCATTACCAATATTGCAGTTATATTACATTTATATTACAGAAATATTACTAAATATTACGGAAGAAATAAAGCCTATGGTTGAGCCATTCTCAAAAAAAGTAGGGAATTTTTTAGCC
>ERZ650307.542-NODE-542-length-21268-cov-11.592278_pt1 | contig 21268 bp, 19 predicted proteins | sample MGYA00376243_ERZ650307 | MGnify/ENA primary metagenome ERZ650307 (study PRJEB26733, sample SAMN07839242) | wastewater metagenome | biome: urban; feature: artificial channel; material: waste water | place: USA: North Carolina | collected 2016-03-31 ... | reverse complement strand
ATACCGAACTTACCGAAAAATACGACATTATCATTTCTAATCCGCCTTACATTGGTATTGAAGAAAACATAGAAATTGAAGATTCTGTAAAAGGTTTTGAACCAAATATCGCTCTTTTCTCTCCTACTTCTGACGCACTTATTTTCTATAAAAAAATTGCAAAAGACGGAGAAAAACATTTAAACGAAAACGGAATGATTTTTTTAGAAATCAATCAAAAATTAGGAAAAGAAACGCTAGAACTTTTCAGTAATTATTCAGAATCTCGTTTGATAAAAGATTTATCTGGAAACGACAGATTTGTTTTAGCGAAGAAATAATCATTTTTTTTAATTATTTTAAGTAAGTTTTCCCTATTTTTATGGCATAATCTTTCAAAAATAGTATTATGCTGAAATTAAAACCCCTTATTTTATGCACCTTTTTACTCATTATTAATTTTTTCTCTGCTCAGAAAAAACCTCTTGATCATAGCGTTTATGATGCTTGGCAATCTGTAGGAAGCAGATTAATTTCTAACGATGGAAAATGGCTTGGTTATTATGTAGATGCACAAGAAGGAGACGGAAATCTCTATATATATTCTACCATTAATAAAACTCAACAAAAATTTCCTAGAGCTAGCAAATTGTTTTTAACCAGCGATTCTAAATTTGCAATTTTTACGGTAAAACCCTTCTACAAAGATATAAAGGCAGTAAAAGATAAAAAACTTAAAAAAGATAAACTCACCAAAGACTCTCTTTATATCATCAATCTTTCGACCAATAAAATTGAAAAAATCGCCAATGTAAAATCGTACAAAGCGCCTTTTAAAGGAGGTTCTTTCGTGGCATATCTCTTAGAAAATCTTAAAGAAAAATCTACAGATTCTCCAAAAGATGATGACAAAGATGATGCAAAAGATGATGACGACAAAAATGCTAAACCATCTGAATTGGTAGTGATAAATTTAGCAACCGGACAGAAACAAAGTTTCCAAAATGTGGTAAAATATCAGTTCAGCGAAAACGGAAAACAATTGGCTTTCGTTACGCAAAAACCAGAAGAAAAGAAAGACCCTAAAGATAAAGACAAGGAAAAAGATAAACCAAAAGACAAATCTAAACCAAAGAAATACGCTCTTCAAAGTGTGAATTTGGTGAATTTAGAAAACTTTGCAATAAATAAATTGATTGAAGAAGAAGGAGATTTTGCTCAATTAACGTTTGATAAATCTGCCACTCAATTTGCCTTAACAGGTACTACTTCTGCCGAAAATGATTTGGTAAAAGATTATAATTTATACTATTTCTCTAAAAATAAGAATGCCGTTCTCAATCAAAAATCAGCAAAAATGCCGAAAGATTGGGTAATTTCTGAAAATCAGGCACCTAATTTCAGCAAAAATGGAAAGCAACTTTATTTCGGTGTTGCGCCAAAACCCATTGCCAAAGACACTGCTCTTATCGCAAACGATCACGCAATTTTAGATGTTTGGAGCTACAAAGATGATTATCTAAAAACCATTCAGCTTAAAAACTTGAACAAAGATTTAAAAAAATCTTACGATGCCGTTCTTCAGACCGAAAAACCCGAATTACTTACTGCACTTTCTCATCCTAAAATGGATTCTATTGCTATTATTAATGAGGGAAATGCTCCATTTTCTCTCGGAATTTCTAATAATGATTCCAGAGCAGAATCGCAATGGACGGGTGCTGAAAAGAAAAACTATTACATCGTAAATAATTTAACGGGAGAAGCTACAGAATTTCTTAAGACCCTAAACGGAAGAATCTATCCTTCGCCTTTGGGAAAATTTATGGTTTATTTTAACCGAGAAAATGGCAATTGGTACGCTTATGATATTGATAAAAAATCTACCACTCAACTTAATAAAGGTTTAGCCGTAAAATTTACAGACGAAGAATTTGATATGCCAGATTATCCCAATTCTTATGGTTTGGAAGGTTTTACAGACAAAGATTTTTCGGTGATTATTAAAGACAGATATGACCTTTGGGAATTCTTTTTAGACGGAAAAACAGCTCCTAAAAACATCACCAACGGTTTCGGAAGGAAAAACAAAATTTCGTTTGACACGTATCAACTCGATAAAGATATAAGAAGTTTCAACAGAAATGCAGAAATGTATCTTTTTGCTTTTAATGAGGAGAATAAACAATCAGGAATTTTTAAAACGAAAATTTTATCCGCTAAAAATCCAGAATTACTGCAAATGGGAGATTTCTATGGTTATAAAAATTTAGTCAAAGCCAAAAATGCAGAAGTGTATTCTTACACCAAAGAAACCTATCAGGAAGCACCAAATGTTTATATTTCTGATGACTTTAAAACAGAAAATAAAATATCGGAAATCAATCCTCAACAAAGTCAATACAACTGGGGAACTACCGAACTTATTTCTTGGACAACGCCAAAAGGTTATCAATCTAAAGGAATTCTGTACAAACCAGAAGATTTTGACCCGAATAAAAAATATCCTATGATTGTTTATTTCTACGAAAAACTTTCAGACGGATTAAACCGATACATTGCGCCATCTCCTACTCCATCTCGATTAAATATTCCGTATTTTGTGAGCAATGGTTATTTGGTTTTCACGCCAGATATTTCTTATGAAGACGGACATCCTGGCAAATCTGCTGTAGAATTTATCAATTCTGGAGTAGAATATTTAAAGAAAAATTCTTGGGTAAATGGCAAAAAAATAGGAATTCAAGGGCAAAGTTGGGGTGGTTATCAAGTTTCTTACCTCATCACTCAAAATGATATGTACGCTGCAGCTTGGGCAGGTGCGCCAGTAGTCAATATGACCTCAGCGTACGGTGGAATAAGATGGTCAAGTGGTATGAACCGTCAGTTTCAATACGAGAAAAGTCAGAGCAGAATTGGGAAAACACTTTGGGAAGCACCAGAATTGTATTTAGAAAATTCTCCGCTTTTTCATTTAGATAAGGCAACTACGCCTGTGGTGATTATGAGCAATGATAAAGATGGCGCTGTGCCGTGGTACCAAGGGATTGAAATGTTTACCGCACTGCGCAGATTAGACAAAAAAGTTTGGTTATTAAATTACAATAACGATGACCATAACCTTACCAAAAGACAAAACAAAAAAGATATTCAAATTCGTGAACAACAGTTTTTTGATTATTACCTAAAAGATGCCAAAGCACCAGTTTGGATGACCAGAGGAATTCCTTCTACGTTAAAAGGCAAAGATTGGGGATTTGAACTAACGGACGAAAAACCGTAAAATATACGTCTTAAACCCCACCGTTCTGGTCTTGAAATCATATTTTCTGGTTCTGAACTCCTATTTTACGGTCTTTTACTCATCTCGTGAGGTTCTTTAAACAAAAAATATACGTTCCTTAACTCATAATTTAGGGTTTTAGACTGTAATTTTGGGGTTCCGAACCTCAAATTATAGGTTATAGAACCCCAACTAAATACTTCGAGACCTATCCAGAGTATTTCTTAACCTATCCAGAATAGTAATTTAAAGGTCGAGATAAGTAAAAAATATATCCAGAGGAGTTAAAAACATATTAGGAAGAGTAAAAAAATATCCTGCAAGGGTTCTTGCAGGATGTTTTTATTATTGTTAACTATTTATTTGGCTAAGTCTATCCAATTCTCTTCTTCACAAAAACCTGATATGCCATATACAACAAAGGCAAAGACATAACTCCTAAAAAATAAATATTGCTAAAAGCAACTTCTGGCTCTACTACAACCGCATAAACCAAACCAAAAGCAGCACCACCCAAATGCGCAGCATGACCAATATTATCGTGAGGTTTAGGATTAAGCATCATATAAACTGAGTAAGAAAAATATAATGCTCCAAAAATATAGCCTTTAATAGGAATTGGAATAAACAAAATTCCTATCCCAATCATAGGATAAACTGCAATTGCTGCAAATAGAATCCCAGAAACTCCACCACTTGCACCGATTGCAGAATACCAACCTTGCTTTTGATAAAGATATAATGAAAATAAATTACCAAGTATAATAGAACCTAAATAAATAAGAATAAAACCTACTATATTAAAAGCTTCTAAAACAATTGGACCAAAGAAATATAAGGTAAACATATTGAAGAACAAATGTCCCCAATCTGCGTGTAAAAAACCAGCAGAAAGCAATCTGATGTATTCTTTTTTGTATTTGATGGCACTTACATTAAATTTATATTTTTCAAAAACAGAAACGTTTTGGAAACCTGCTAAACTAATGATTACGGTAATGGCTATAACTGCTATTAAAACTGGATGCATATTTTATTTGTTGATGAATGTTGGTTTTAAAACTTAGGGTTTTTACGATTATCCCTAAATGTAATCATTCTGATTTCTTTACTATTTTCTTCAATTGCATAAAAAAGTGAAAAATTTCTGAGAATTAATACTCTTCTTATACCTTTATAATTGGTTTCTTCCCCAAAAAAAGGATTAGCTAAAAGTAAATCTTCTTTAGCAATAACATCATTTACAATTTTCTTGGGATAAGAGTTAGACTTATTTCTGTTAAGCCAATACTCCAAAGTATGTTCAAGATTATTTTTAGCTTTAGCTGCCCAAACTATTTTGTACATTCTAGCATCATTTTTCTTACATCTTTGTTATCAAAATTTTTACCATTTTCAAAATCTTCTAAACCTTCTTCTATATCAGCAATTTCTTCCTCCGTCAAAATAATTTGATTATCTTGCTTTTTTTCAAACGAAATTTTCATTTTTTTCAGAAGATTTTCTAAGAGTGTTTTTTCACTTTCTGTATTTGGATAAATGATAATGCTTTCCATAATAATATATTTATTCAAATATAACAAATTTTATTCCTTATTAATTGATTCCTAAAAATTCAATAGTTTTTTTCAAACAAATTTAAAATTCGTAAATCCAAAATCGTAAATTGTACATCATTTTATTCTTCACTCGAAAATAAATCTTCTATCTTTCCTTCTTCAGGAATTTCTTCGTCTGATTCTATTTCTTCTATTTCTGGCTCTTCTTCAATCTCTTCTACTGGCTCTGGAATGGTAATATTAATGGTTTTTACTTTATCTTTAGCAAACTGATTTCCCATTGCTTTGATGCCTTTAATGGTGATAAATTCATCAATATTAATGATTTCATTTTCCTTTTCTTTTCCTGTTTTATCTTTTGCAAAAACAATTTCGGCGGTACAATTATCAGAAGTTCCTACAAATTCTATAAAAGATTTCGGATGTTCGCTTGGCATAAAAGTCTGAACATTGGTGGTGTTTTCTAGCAAGAAACGTTTAATGAAATAAATTCCTTTTTCTCCATCAAAATAGATACAAGAAACCGCTTGTTCTGGATTCCATTTTTCTAAAATTAGGTATTCGTCATCAAATCTATTGCTCAGGTCAAAAGAAACCAACTTGGCTTCACCGTTTTGATTGATGGTAAGAATCTTATCATCTCCTTTGAAGCTTCCAAGCAAAGTACCTCTTCCGTCTGCATTGAGACGACGAACCGCTTCATCAAACCAAATTTTTCTTGGCGCCAAAGTAGAAACGCCTTCTTCTTTTAGATCCACTTTTTTCACGGCATATTTGGTTACCAAATTCCCTCTAGAATCACGCCCTTTAATGGCTAATTCTGAGAAATCAATATCAATTTTGCTCTTTCTTACTCTAGAATTCGGTTTTAATAGAACGGTTACCGTTTCTGCTTCACCATTAGGATTGGCAGAAAAATAGAGCATTTCTGAACCTTTTTTATCCGAAGCCAGTTTATAATCTGTATTTCTGGTTACGCCCGTTACAGAGAAACGTTTCATATAATAAGGCCCGTCTTTCCCTTCTCTGTAGATCATATTGTAAACCGTACGTTTGTCTCCTTTTTTGAAAATCCCTACGTGTTCTATATTTTTACCGATAAAGGTTTTGGCTTCTACTTTTACCACCTTCATAGTACCATCTTTTTGGAAGGTAATGATGTCATCAATATCCGAACAATCAAATACATATTCGTCTTTTTTGAGAGAAGTCCCAATAAAACCTTCGGCACGATTAACGTAGAATTTCTCATTCGCCAAAACTACTTTGGTAGCGTCTATGGTGTCAAAAATCCTTAGTTCAGTTTTACGATCTTTATCTTTTCCGTATTTTTTCTGAATATTGGTAAAATAATCAATGGCGTAAGTTACTAAATTAGCCAAATGATGCTTCACCTGTTCCATTTTACCTTCTAGTGCTAAGATATTTTCTTCGGCTTTATCTCTGTCATACCTAGAAATACGCATAAACGGAAGCTCTGTAAGACGAATAATATCTTCTGTAGTAACCTCACGTTTTAGATTTTTTGTAAATGGTTTTAATGCCTTATCAATGGCTGCATAGACTTCTTCTTTAGAATTTTTACCTTTAATTTCTTGATAAATTTCATTTTCGATAAAAATTCTTTCTAAGGAAGCAAAATGCCATTTTTCTTCGAGCTCACCTAATTCAATTTCTAGCTCTTTTTTGAGCAAAGAAACCGTATGGTCTGTATTTCTTCTTAGAATTTCAGACACATTAAGAAACTCTGGTTTATCTCCAACAATTACGCAAGCATTGGGAGAAATAGAAACTTCGCAGTCTGTAAAAGCATACAGCGCATCTATGGTTTTATCTGGAGAAACATCATTATTAAGCAGAATATTAATTTCTACTTTGTCTGATGTATTGTCTTCAATTTTTTTAATTTTAATTTTACCTTTTTCATTGGCTTTGATGATGCTATCTATCAATTCACCAGTATTTTTAGAAAAAGGAAGTTCGTTAATGCAAAGCGTGTGTTTATCTTTTTGGATAATTCTGGCTCTGGCACGCACTTTACCACCACGTTGCCCATCATTATAATTGGTAATATCTAACATTCCGGCAGTTTGAAAATCTGGATAAATTTCAAAAGGTTTGCCTTTAAGATATTTAATGGAAGCGTCTATTAATTCATTAAAATTATGTGGAAGAATTTTGGTAGAAAGCCCTACTCCAATCCCTTCAACACCTTGAGCTAAAAGCAAAGGAAATTTTACAGGAAGGTCTATCGGTTCGTTATTTCTTCCATCATAAGACTTAGCCCAATCTGTAGTTTTAGGATTGAAAACCACTTCTAGCGCAAAGGGAGTAAGTCTGGCTTCTATATAACGGGCAGCCGCAGCAGAATCTCCGGTGTAGATGTTTCCCCAGTTTCCTTGGGTGTCTATCAAAAGTTCTTTTTGCCCTATTTGCACCATTGCATCAGTAATAGAAGCATCACCATGAGGATGGTATTTCATGGTATTTCCTACAACATTGGCAACTTTATTATACCTACCATCTTCCAACTCACGCATAGAATGCATAATTCTACGTTGTACTGGTTTGAAACCATCAAAAATAGACGGAATAGCTCTATCTAAAATTACATAAGAAGCATAATCTAAAAACCAGTCTTTGTATAGACCAGAAACTTTTCTTAGGGATTCTTCCTTGTGTGTATGTTCTTCCATTATTGTCCTTGCGTTTTACCTTCTCTTTTGGCCTCTCTATTAGCTTTTACTATTTTGCTTAAAGACACTTTTAAATCTTTTATTTCCTTGATGGTAAGATATGATATGTCATATTTCAAAATAATAGCAGCGTGATCTTTTTTACTTTTAATTTTTATAAATAATTTTTTGAATAAAATTGCATTTACTACTTCGTAGGAAATTAGCTTGTACTTAGGAAATTCATCTTTGGCTTCTTTTGTTAGAAACGGAATAATATTTCTATTTTTGAAATTAACAGCTTCTCCGTCACTATCATATTCAAAAATTTGTCTTCCTCTAAGTATAAATAATAAGAGCAAGCAAAAAGGGATAATTAAAAATAACACTTCTTCTCCACCGAACATCGCCAATCTGGTTTTTTCTAAAATAAATGCAAATATCCCTAGTACAATTATTACATTAATCAATGTTAATAAAAAATTATAGTACGGAGCTTTGTTCCTGTTACTTAATCTCATTTGTGTTGTGTTTTATGGTTAAATTTAAGTTTTTTTCTATTTAATGGTTTATTTCTTCTTTTTTGTCAAAATTAGCTTCCTCAACTACCAAATTTTCTAGAATAAACAATTGTCTATCAGGTGTATTTTTACCCATATAAAACTCTAATAAATTCTCTATGGTTTGATCTTTACCTAATACTACTGGTTCTAATCTGATATCTTTACCAATAAAGTGCTTAAATTCGTCTGGTGAAATCTCTCCTAATCCTTTAAACCTTGTAATTTCTGGATTTTTGCCCAATTCATCCAGTGCTTTCAACCTTTCTGCATCACTGTAGCAATAGCGTGTTTCTTTTTTATTTCTCACTCTGAAAAGAGGCGTTTGCAAAATATAAAGATGTCCATTTTTAATTAAATCTGGAAAAAACTGCAAGAAAAAAGTAATCATCAAAAGTCTGATGTGCATTCCGTCCACATCGGCATCGGTTGCAATAATTACTTGATTGTAACGCAAGTCTTCCATAGAATCTTCAATATTAAGAGCGGCTTGCAAGAGGTTAAATTCCTCATTTTCATACACTACTCTTTTGGTAAGACCATAGCAATTGAGCGGTTTACCTCTTAGCGAAAAGACAGCTTGCGTTTCTACATCTCTAGATTTGGTAATAGAACCCGATGCAGAATCTCCTTCGGTAATAAAAATTTGTGTTTCGGCTTTTCTTATGGCTTTTTGGTCGTTATAATGCTGTCTGCAATCTCTTAATTTTTTATTATGAAGAGAAACTTTTTTGGCTCTTTCTCTCGCCAATTTTTGAATTCCCGAAAGTTCTTTTCGCTCTCTTTCAGAAATGATAATTTTTCTTTGAATGGCTTCTGCAACTTCAGGATTTTTGTGCAAGAAATCGTCTAATTTTTTCTTTAAAAAATCGATGATAAAAGTTCTTACCGTTGGTCCGTTTGGCCCAATATCATTAGAACCCAACTTGGTTTTGGTTTGAGATTCGAAAACAGGTTCTTCTACATTGATGGAAATAGCAGCGATAATAGACTTTCTAACATCTGCCGCTTCAAAATTTTTGTTGAAAAATTCTCGAATTGTTTTCACATACGCTTCTCTAAAAGCATTAAGGTGAGTACCACCTTGCGTAGTGTTTTGTCCGTTTACGAAAGAAAAATACGTTTCGGTTTGTGATTTATCAGAATGAGTGATGGCAACTTCTATATCTTCTTCTTTGATGTGAACAATCGGATACAAAATTTCGCCTTCTAGTTCTTCATTCAATAAATCTTTTAAGCCATTTTCTGAGAAAAAAGTTTCTCCATTAAAGATAATTTTCAATCCAGGATTAAGATAAGCGTAATTTCTAAGCATACGCTCTATATACTCTTTTCTGAATTTAAAATTCAAGAAAATACTGTGATCTGGCACAAAAGAAATTTCGGTACCATTTCTGTCTGAAGTATCATTTTCTGGATAATTTTCTACGATATTTCCTTTAGAAAACTCAGCTACTTTCATTTTACCATCACGAAAGGAGCGAACTCTGAAATAATCTGAAAGTGCATTTACCGCTTTGGTACCTACCCCATTAAGACCTACAGATTTTTTGAAGGCTTTAGAATCATATTTACCTCCGGTATTCATTTTAGAAACCGCATCTACCACTTTTCCTAAAGGAATTCCTCTTCCGAAATCTCTAATGGTCACTTTACCTTCATCTACTTTTATTTCGATTCTTTTACCAGATTTCATACGAAACTCATCGATAGAGTTATCGATAATTTCTTTCAACAAAATGTAAATACCATCATCTGCGGAAGAACCATCACCTAATTTCCCGATGTACATCCCCGGACGAAGACGGATGTGTTCTTGCCAATCTAGCGTTCGTATATTTTCTTCCGAGTAGTTTACCTGTAAATTATCACTCATATTCCTCACTTTTGGTTTAAATGATTAAAAAACCAATAACTCACAAATTTAACGAAACTAAAGTTATTTTAAAAATTTTGTGGATAAATAATAGTGGATTACATCCAAGAAAAAGTCATTTTTAGTTTTTCTTGCAATTTTTTCTTGTAATCTGAAGGATAAGTAGATTTTCCCAAGAAAACTTCGGTTAATCTTTCTGCTGCCAAAGAGCCAAATTTCTTCACAAAAAGATTTCTAATGGTTGTATTTTCATAGAAAAACTTAGCCAATTTAATTCCTATCTTAAGTTCTGGTATTAATTTTTCGTTTACTTTTTCTAGATACTTTTCTTTAGTCTTTTCAAGGTCTAAATTCCCTTCAGATACAGCTTCTGCGATAATTTTACCACTTAGTAATGCATTAGAAATACCTTCTGCTACAATAGGATCTGCAAAACCTGCTGCATCACCAATCACGAAACAATTACCTTTTACCAATTCTGCTCTTGGAGTAACAGGAATTACAAAACCGTGTGCTGATTCAGAAATAATAGTCGTAATTCCTAAATCTTTCATATACGATTCGCAATAGTCTTTCAATTTTACTTTTGCTTTGGTTTTAAGAACACCAACTCCTACAGAAAGATGATTATTTTTCGGAAAACACCATCCATAACCAAAAGGTGCTGCATCAATATCAAAACGAACAGATTTTGAGAGTCTTTCAAAATCTTCTTCAGGAACTTCTATCTCATATTCTATCGCAGGAATAAGCAATCTATCGTCTTTGAAACCAGCTAATTTAGAAACCGGACTTAGCGCTCCATCTGCAATTATTATGAATTTTGCTTCGATTTCTTCATCAGAATTTGCGAATTTTAAAATCCCATTTTCTATAGATTTTACTTCGGAATTTTGTAAGAGTTCTGCACCAAATTCCTGAGCTTTTTTCACCAAAAGTTCATCAAAAGTATCTCTCATCACCATACTGATAACTGGCATCTCTCTTTTAGGTGTAAAATGAACATCTTTGTCTTTAACAAAAATATCAACTTGATTAAATTCTCCTTCTAAGATTTCATCAATGTTAAAATCGAGCATTTTTCTACCTCTATATACTAAACCGCCACCACAAATTTTATATCTTGGCAAGGTTTCTTTATCTATAATTACTGTAGAAATGCCTTTTTTGGCTAAGTTATACGCCGCAAACGCACCAGAAGGTCCAGTCCCAATGATTGCTACTTCATAGTTTTTTCTCACAAAACAGTTTTTAACAAAAATAGAAAAAGTTTTTAGATTTTTAGAAATAAAAAATCGAGGAAAAATTTCCCTCGATTAGTTTTAATATATCTAAGTTTTTAAAATCTGTCTCCATCTAGAAGATTCCCTAGTCCGCCAAGAATACTACCTTCCTCTTTTCTACCAGCAGGACTTGCATATTGTAAAATTCTACTAGCTAATCTACTAATTGGTAAAGTCTGAATCCAAACTTTTCCGGAACCACGAAGTTGAGCAAAAAACAAACCTTCTCCACCAAAAATGGTATTCTTAATACCTCCAACAAACTGAATATCATAAGAAACGGTATTGGTAAACGCTACGATACAACCTGTATCTACTTTCAAAATTTCACCAGGCTGAAGTTCTTTTTCTACTACATAACCACCACTGTGCACAAAAGCCATTCCGTCTCCTTCTAATTTTTGCATAATGAAACCTTCGCCACCAAAAAGCCCAGTTCCTAGTTTTCTTTGAAATTCTATGCCTACAGAAACACCTTTTGCAGCACAAAGAAAACTATCTTTTTGGCAAATTACTCTTCCTCCTAATTTTGATAAATCTAGAGGAATAATTTTACCAGAATATGGTGCAGCAAAAGTAATATGCCTCTTTTGACTAGAAGTATTGGTGTAAACCGTCATAAAAAGGTTTTCTCCGGTTAGTAATCTTTTCCCTGCCGAAAACAATTTCCCCATTAATCCGCCAGTTTCTGTACCATCGCCAAAAAGGGTTTGCATTTGTACACCATCTGTCATCATCATAAAACTTCCGGGTTCAGAAATCACTGCTTCTTGTGGATCTAATTCTATTTCAACACATTGCAATTCTTCACCGTGAATTTTGTAGTCTATTTCGTGATTGTTCATTTTTTTATTTTTTTACAATTAGTTTTGAAACCATTGAAATCGTTACAAAAAAAATCGAGCAAATTACTTTGCTCGATTTAATATAATATGTTTTTTATTTATAAACTTTTACACATTAAAACGGAAATGCATTACATCTCCATCTTTCACGATGTATTCTTTACCTTCTACTCTCATTTTTCCAGCTTCTTTCACTTTTGCTTCAGAACCGTAATTTACAAAATCCTCATAACCAATTACTTCTGCTCTAATAAAACCTTTTTCAAAATCGGTATGAATTACACCTGCAGCTTGTGGAGCAGTCCAACCTTTACCAATTGTCCAAGCTCTTACTTCTTTAACTCCCGCTGTAAAATACGTTTGAAGGTGCAATAAATCGTATGCTTTTCTGATGAGTCTGTTGACTCCTGGTTCTTCAAGACCTAATTCTTCTAAGAACATTTGTCTTTCTTCGAAAGTTTCTAGTTCATTGATGTCTGCTTCTATTTGCGCTGCCAAAACTACTACTTCTGCATTTTCTTTAGCCGCCATTTCTTCGATTTTAGCAATCCATTCGTTACCGTTTTTAATCGAATTTTCATCTACATTGCAAACGTAAAGTACTGGCTTTTTGGTTAAAAGATGAACCTCATCAATAATAGCTTGTGTAAAATCATCTGTCGGAAATTCTCTTACGTTTTTACCATCTTCTACAAATTTTTGTAAATTCTGAAGCGTTTCGTAAGTTAAAATATCTTCTTTTTTACCAGATTTAATGAATTTTTTAGCTTTATCTACAGCTTTACCAAGCGTTTCTAAATCTTTTAATTGAAGTTCTATATCAATAATTTCTTTATCTCTCAAAGGATCTACAGAACCTTCTACGTGAACGATATTACCATTTTCAAAACATCTTAAAACGTGAATAATTGCCTCACATTCTCTGATATTTGCCAAAAACTGATTTCCTAAACCTTCGCCTTTAGAAGCGCCTTTTACCAATCCTGCAATATCTACAATTTCTACCACTGCTGGTAAAACACGTTCTGGAACTACTAATTTTTCGAGTTCAAAAAGTCTAGTATCAGGAACAGAAACGGTTCCTAAATTAGGCTCAATCGTACAAAACGGATAGTTGGCAGATTGTGCTTTTGCGTTGCTTAAACAGTTAAATAAGGTTGATTTACCTACGTTTGGTAAACCTACAATTCCACATTTCATATTCGCTAATTGCTTTTGGCAGTTGGCTTTTGGCTTTCTGCTTGTTAAAAATTAAAGGTTTGCAAATGTACGGAAATTTGTTAAGGAATAGGAATTTATCTTGAATATAGACATCAAAAAAACACGTTTTGCAACGTGTTTTAGATTTTATAAAATTCTTTTGTTTAAATCTCTTGCTCCGTGATGTATTAATAAAATATGAATTTCTTCGATAGAAACAATTCTGTAAATTATTCTATAATCCCCTTCAAAGATTTCTCTAATTTTCTCATCATCAGATTCTGAAACCTTTTTTCCAAGGACTTTTCCTAGTTTTAGAATCTCTGTTTTGGCTTGAATCTTTTCTACCTGATGTTTTGCATATCTTTTTGAATCCAAAGAAATGTATTCATAGATGTCTCTTAAATCATCTTTCGCAGATTTAAGCCATTTTACTCGAACCATTTTTTCATTTCCTCTTTAAGTTCATCTTCTTCTATGGTTTCGTTATTATCAGATTCTTGCTTTCGAGTTTCTATTTTCTCTAGCATTATCAATCTTTCTATTACTTCATCCATAGAAATAGTATCAGGAAACTGGTCTATCTGTTGTTTTAACTTTTCTTTTGTAATAGTCATCACTAATTTTTTAGCTAAATTAATAAAAATAATTGCACAGAAATTAGAAATTACTCAAAAATCACTGTCTTATTTTCATCAATAAAAACCTTGTCATTGAAAACCAATTTCAAAGCTTCTGCTAAAACTTTTTTCTCTACTTCTTTGCCAAGTTTGGCTAAATCTTTTGCGTTTTGAGAATGATTTACTTTAATGATGTCTTGATAAATAATTGGGCCTTCATCTAAATCATCGGTTACAAAATGAGAAGTGGCACCAATCATTTTTACACCTCTTTCGTGGGCTTGTTTGTAAGGATTTGCACCAATAAATGCTGGCAAAAACGAATGATGAATGTTGATGATTTTATGTTTGAATTTTTTCACAAATTCTGGCGTAAGGATTCTCATAAACTTCGCCAAAACGATATAATCAAAATCGTATTGTTCTAGAATTTCTGCAATTTTTTGTTGGTGTTCTTCTCTAGAAATATTTTCTGCGGGAACGTAATGAAAAGGAACATTGAATTTTTGGGTTAAATCTTTCAAAGTTTCATAATTACCAATAACAGATAAAACATTGAAATTCATTTCATTAAATTCATTTCTGATCAATAAATCCGAAAGACAATGATGTTCTTTAGTCACCAAAATTACTACATTTTTCACCTTTTTAAGAGACAATTCTAGTTTGGCATCTTCTGGCAAAATATTTTGAAGTTTATTTTTCAATTCTTCTACTTTGCAATCGCCAGAAAACTCTGTTCTCATAAAGAAATGATTCTTTTCGGCATCTACAAATTCGTCATTTCTTTCTACATTAAAACCTTCCTCGAAAAGGACATTCGAGATTTTATAAATTAAGCCTTTTTGATCGGAACAAGTAATTCTTAAGATGTATTTCATTGTGTTTGTATTCAAATTTTATAAAAAAAGTTCCTTAAAAAAGGAACTTTCAAATATAATTATTTTGCATTTCTTTCAGCACGTTTTCTATCTTCTTCAGAAAGTATTTTTTTACGCATTCTGATGAAGTTTGGCGTAACTTCAATACATTCGTCTGCTTGAATGTATTCCATACATTCTTCTAGTGAAAATAAGATTTTTGGAGCAATGTTTCCGTCTTTATCTTTACCAGCAGCACGCATATTGTTTAGTTGTTTTGCTTCTACGATATTTACTACCAAATCTCCTGGTTTGTTTTGCTCACCAATAATCATTCCTGCATAGATTTCTTCGCCCGGATCTACAAAAAACTTACCTCTATCTTGTAATTTTGCGATAGAATATTCTGTACAAGGACCTTGCGTTTTAGAAACCAAAACTCCGTTATTTCTACCCGGAATTGCTCCTTTGAAAGGTTTGTAATCTGTAAAACGGTGCGCCATAATTGCTTCACCAGCAGTTGCTGTAAGCATTTGAGAACGCAATCCGATTAAACCTCTTGAAGGAATCTCGAACTCTAAATGTTGCATTTCTCCTTTGGTTTCCATAATGTGAAGATCTCCTTTTCTTTGGGTAGCCAAATCAATTACTCTAGAAGCGTATTCTTCTGGAACATCTACTACCAAACTTTCGTAAGGTTCGTGGTTTTCTCCATCAACATCGTGAAGAATTACTTGTGGTTGACCAATCGTCATTTCATAACCTTCTCTTCTCATGGTTTCAATAAGAACTGACAAGTGAAGAATACCTCTACCAAAAACTAGGAAAGTGTTTGCATCTTCGGTTTGCTCTACTCTTAATGCTAAATTTTTCTCTAATTCTTTTTCTAATCTTTCTTTAAGGTGATTAGAAGTTACGTATTTTCCGTCTTTTCCGAAGAAAGGAGAATTGTTGATAGAGAATGTCATATTCAGCGTAGGCTCGTCAATAGAAAGTCTAGTTAATGGTTCTGGATTTTCTAAATCTACGAAAGTATCTCCAATTTGGAAGGCATCAAAACCTACTACTGCACAAATATCACCTGCTTGAACTTCTGTAACTTTTTTCTTGCCTAAACCTTCAAAAACATATAATTCTTTTACTTTTCCTTTTAAAATATTGCCATTTTCTTGTGCTAAACCAATCCATTGAGATTCTTTAAGAGAACCTCTGGTTACTTTACCAACGGCAATTCTTCCTAAAAACGAAGAATAATCTAGTGAAGTCACTTGCATTTGAAGGTTTCCTTCTTCTACTTTTGGAGCTGGAACGTATTGTAAAATACCATCAAGAATTGGTAAAATATTGTCTGTTTGTTCTAAAGAAGTATTGAACCAACCTTGCTTAGACGAACCATAGAACGTAGGGAAATCTAATTGTTCTTCGGTAGCATCTAGTGCAAAAAACAAATCGAAAACTTTGTCGTGAACTTCTTCGGGACGGCAGTTTTCTTTGTCAACTTTATTAATAACTACAATTGGTTTAAGACCTAATTCTAAAGCTTTATGCAAAACGAAACGAGTCTGAGGCATAGGCCCTTCAAAAGCATCTACCAACAAAATAACACCATCTGCCATCTTAAGTACACGCTCTACTTCGCCACCGAAATCGGCGTGCCCAGGAGTATCTATTACGTTAATTTTAGTATCTTTATACGTAACCGAAATGTTTTTAGAAAGAATGGTAATTCCTCTTTCTCTTTCTAAATCGTTGTTATCCATAATCAAATCTCCAGATTCTTGATTGTCTCTGAAAACGTGAGTAGCATGGATAATTTTATCAACCAAAGTGGTTTTACCGTGGTCTACGTGGGCAATAATTGCGATGTTTCTGATATTTTGCATATATATTTTTTGAAGGTGCAAAAGTAGTGAAAAAAATTGGAAGATGGAAGTATGAAGATACAAGATTAACAATTCGTTAAAATATTGATAATGAAATCATTTTGAGACTTTCGATTTTAAAAACGTATTGAAAGAAATTTAAAAAAAATAAATCTCATTCATCAACAATCTTTAAAAAAAACAAATTCAGTTTTTTTATAAACACTAGATTGATAAGGGATTTATAAGAGACTAACACGAATCAAAGTTAACCACTACACAACTATAAAAAACAAAAAAGAGACTAAAGCAGTCTCTTTTGTATTCTTAAGTATTAGAGTTTTTTAAGTTCTTCTAAAACAGCTTCGCCAACTGCATGAGCAGATTGAGGATTTTGACCTGTTACCACTCTTTCATCTACGGTAACGTGAGTTTGCCATAAACCAGATTTTTCAAACTTAGCTCCGCGTTCTATTAATTTAGATTCTAATCTAAATGGAACCACATCATCTAATTTCACAGCAGCTTCTTCTTCGTTGGTGAAAGCATTGATTTTTTTGCCATCTACCAAATATTTTCCATTGCTGAGTTTAATATTCACCAATCCAGCAGGACCGTGACAAACCGCACTTACGATTCCATTTTTTTCGTAGATTTTTTGTGCGATTACTGCCAATTCTTCATTATCTGCAAAATCCCACATCGTACCGTGACCTCCAGCATAAAGAATCCCCACATATTCATCAGGATTTACTTCTGAAGGCGTCATGGTATTCTGAATTTTATTTTGATAATATTCATCTGCCAAAAATCTTTCATTAACCTTATCATCTGGAGTATTTCCATAATACGGCGGGTTTCCACCTTTTGGACTCACGAAATCTATTTCGTAACCAGCATCTACTAATACAGCCCAAGGATGTGTAACTTCACCTAAATAATAACCGGTAGATTCACCAGTGTTTCCTAATTCGCCGTGGCTCGTAACCACGAATAATACTTTTTTGCTCATTTTGTTAGATTTAATTGTTTGTGCATTTACCATGTTGATCCCTAAAAAAAGAATACAACTCATTAAGAAAATAATCTTGGATAAAAACTTGTTGTGATTCATTTTACTATTGATTTTTAATGATTTGATAGTGCAAAGGTAAGTGCAGCTCCCCACAAACAACAGGACCTACCTCACAACTTTTTTGTGACCTACATCACATTACACCGAAAGCCGACTCAAGGTTTCTCTGGAAACACCTAAATACGAAGCGATTAATGTTTTGGGCAATCGTTGTAAAAGTGTAGGATATTGAGAAATAAATTGTTCGTAGCGTTCTTTGGCATTGCTATTCAGCAGAGACAAAATCCTTCTTTGGAGCGCGATATAACCATTATTCGACTTTTTTCTGAAAAAATGTTCTATTTTATGCATATCTGCACAGAGTTTCTCTCGGTTATAGAGAGACAAAGTAAGTACTTCGGTAGATTCTAATGCATCAATGGTAAAAGTAGCTTCCGTTTGATTAAAATACGCTTGATAATCGGTAATCCACCAATCTTCCATTGCAAATTGCATGATGTGCTCTTTCCCTTCTTTGTTCACGTAAGAAGCTTTTAACAAACCATTCATCACAAAATAATCATTTTGTACGGTATCTCCTTCTTGAATTAAAATCTGATGCTTTTTAAATTTTTTCAAGGTAAAATGAGACAGAATATACTCGAACTCTTGGTCAGTTAGTGGCGTAATTTTCTCAATTTGACGTCTTAAAATCTCACTCATATTTTTATCATTCTAAATTGCAAACAAAAGAATTGTTGACTCCAAATGTAAACTATTGAAACCAAAAAATCCATCGCTCTTGATGGATTTTTTAAATATAGTAGATGCAATTCTTATGGATTGGTAGAGAAAATAGAAGCACTAGCAATCATAGCTCTTCTGTTCATTTTCAAAATATCTCTTACCCATTCTGCGAAATCTTCTGGCTGAAGCACTTTTTCTGGGTTGCCATCAGTAAGTTTACCTTCTATACTCATATCAGTAGCAATGGTACTTGGTGTTAAAGTAATTACTCTAATATTGAATTTTCTAAGTTCTGCCATCAAAGATTGAGAAAGCGAAATTACCGCAGCTTTAGAAGCACAATACGCAGACATATTCGGACCGCCTTTAAGACCAGCAGTTGACGCTACATTTACGATGTCTCCTTCTTTATTTTGTTTCAAATAAGGCAACGCCGCTTTCGCTACATAATACACCCCGAAAAGATTTACCTTCATTACTTTTTCCCAAGTTTCTACTGGCATCTCTTCGAAGCTACCAAAATCACCTACTCCAGCGTTATTGATTAAAATGTCTATTCCACCCAATTGAGAAGCGATAGAAGCTACCCCTTGCTCTACCTGAGCCATTTCTTCCACATCAAAAACAGAATACGCTGCTTTAACGCCTAATTTTTCTAGTTCGGCAACTGTAGTTTTTAGGCTCTCTTCGTTTCTGCCTGTAATCCCTACATTTACGCCTTCATTTGCCAAAGCTACAGCTACTGCTTTCCCAAGACCTCTTCCGCCACCTGTGATGAGTGCATTTTTACCTTTTAAATTCATAACTTTTTATTTTTTGTACTGTTTGCAAAATTAAGAAAATAAAACCGCCTAAATGATTTCTAATGATGAATAAAATCTAAAGAAAAAGGTGAATAAATCGATGGTAGAAAAATGGATTATTGAATTTATCGGTTAAAGATTAGAAACCTGAGGCATTGGTTTAACAAGCAACTATCCTGCCTTTATCCTGCCAATATCTAGCAAGTAAAGTGCAACTATATACAAATATTTTACAGACATTCATTACCCTTTACTTATACATTCCTTTGACTTTCCTTTGACTTTCCTTTGACATTGCTTTGGGTAGGGTTTGTATCGTCCTAGATAACTATACAGGTTATTTAATAAATCCTATTTTAGCTATACAAATATAATTCTTAATCCTAAATTTACTATACCATTGTTTTTTCATCATTAAATTTTACAATGTTTTTTTAACGCAAAGGTTTTTTATCTTCTTTATGTTTTAAGGAAGCAAAGTTGGCGAAATTCATTCGCTAAGAAGCGGTGTGGAGAAGTATTAAGGATTGGGAGAATGTGAAGTTGTGAAGTTGTGAAGTTGTGAAGTTGAAATTTTTTCCTTTATGAAGAGATTCTTCACTACGCTGTGATTCGTTCAGAATGACAGGATTCCCACCGCTGGCGCGAGCATCTTACTCGTGTCCGCATTATCTACTAATGCTCATCTTTTACTTATTGTAAGCACGAGCGAAACGCTTGCGCCAACCGTATAACATTGTATCGCAGAGAAATAGTATAACAATTATCTACTGCCATCAGCCAACTGACACGCCCGCTTTATACTTCCCTACATAGAAACTATTGCTAGATTGTTTTGCTTTAAGATTATGTAGAAAAAGATAAACATGCATCGTTTCTGTTGCCAACCACGTTGGTAGATTTAGGGTAGCATGCAAAGTACTTCGGGTGCTTATTTTTTCTAGAAATGCTATTTTTTCTAAAGATTCGCTTACTATTACCGCATAAACATCGTCTTCGGCATTGGCAAAACCTTGATGGGAGTTGTCTTGCCATTGTAGCGAGATTACTTGGTCTTCAATATGTGTTTCTAAGCAATGAAAGCCAGACAAAGCACCACTAGATAACAGAAATTTGCTCCACTCAATATTAAATTCTTGATCTTTTATAGTTATCACATGACTTAAGGTGTAAGAAATAATTTTATTTTTTCTTACCCCACCACTAAGATCATCCATAAAGAAGCGTTCTGTAATCCAAAGAAAAGGCTTGGTAAATTCTATAGCAAGGGCAAACTTAAGCCTTTGGAGATTTTGTTTTTCGGTAGGTGGTTTTTTTGACGGTCTAGGTAAAGTACGCAAAATATGCTCTCCGTTGAGTTTTACCCCAACTACATTACCTATTCTACCCGAAAACCCTCCTAATATTCCGTTTTTTGAGATCGCCATGGTTGGTTTGTTTTTTAAATATTACTTTGGTAAACAATCATTAATTAATTTTATCCAATCTTTTAATTCCATTTTAGGATATTGATTTTCATAATGTTCACCTACAATTTGTGCTGCACTAAGAATTCTATTTGATTGAATGTAAGGCTCAATCTTTTTTAACAAATCTATATTTGTAATCTTTGATAACTTTTCCGTCAATGAGTACTTAGCAGGAGATTCTTTTACCAATGAGTTTTTAGGAATATTATTTAATGATTCAAATTTTAAAAAATCAATGTAAGCATCAAATGCACATGAATACATGTTTTTGCCAATAATATTAAGTTCCTTAAAATCTTCTTTTTTAAAAAGTTCATAACGAATTCTATTTAAAATAAGTATATCATCAACAAAAAAAATTGAATTTAAATCTTTTAAAAAATATTTATTCTATTTATCTAACTAGATTAAAACCAAAAATTGGATACACTATAAACTAAAAAATAGAAAATAGAAAAAGATTTTAAAAATGTCACAAATACCACAATTTACACATTTACATTTACATACAGAATATTCACTACTTGATGGTGCAAATAAAATAAAACCTCTTGCAAAAAAACTAAAAGAGTTTGGCATGAAAAGTGTTGCTA
>ERZ650307.540-NODE-540-length-21304-cov-4.706810_pt1 | contig 21304 bp, 20 predicted proteins | sample MGYA00376243_ERZ650307 | MGnify/ENA primary metagenome ERZ650307 (study PRJEB26733, sample SAMN07839242) | wastewater metagenome | biome: urban; feature: artificial channel; material: waste water | place: USA: North Carolina | collected 2016-03-31 ... | reverse complement strand
CTACCAATAATTCTTTAACCTGTGCCAAGCGTTCCGGTTCCCAACCAGGTAATTCGAAATCATTGCTCGAATTTTCTACGCGGCGAATGATTTCTTCCGGGTCTTCCGGGATGTTTTTACCAACGAAGGCTAACGTACGAGAGCCATCCGGCAATTCATAATCCAAATCGGATTTAACCCAGTCAAATACCGGCATAAAGTTGTAGCAAATAACTTCTACGCCATATTTTGCTAAGTTACGGATTGTCGTTTTGTAGTTTTCAATGTATTTGTCGCGGCTCGGCAAACCGATTTTGATATCGTCATGAATGTTAACGCTTTCGATAACTTTCAAAGTTAAACCAGCTGCTTCAATTTCATCATGCAACGCTTTGATTCGATCTTCTGGCCAAACTTCGCCAACAGGGATATCCATCAAAGTGCCTACGATACCGGTTACTGCCGGAATTTGACGGATTTGCTGCAAGGTAATTTTTTCTTCCTTGGAGCCGTACCAACGAAATGTCATTTCCATAAAAGTGTGCCTCCTTAATCCTACTTCTCGCGTTTTTTATGTTTATACATATTTATGGATTGTTTTACGTACTGCTTCAGGTCCTTCCAGAAGTTCGGCTAAGTAAGCTTCCACTTTTTCGCCTAAGCCAACTTCATAGAGATTGCTACCAAAGATAGTTTCATTAGAAAGAATTGGCTGAACAGCACTGTGAATGGTTGCTGCATCGGTAACACCGAGTGCCAAGGATTTCAACTGTTCCGTTAACATCGGTAACAACGGGTCCGGACTAATTGTGAAATCAACACCCTTATCATCCTTGCCCAACAGGTAGCGTAACCATACAGCGATAACTAATGGAATAAACTTCAACGTTTTCGGATCTTTATCGTCCGCTGCTACATAAGAGCGAATTGTTTCACCAAAGCGAATCGGTACTTTTTGCGATGTATCACAAGCAATACGCTGCGGAGCATCCGGAATATTCGGATTCGGTAAACGTTTTTCTAACAATTCATCGATGAAAGTCTGAGGACTCAAGATCCCCGGATTTTCAACTACCGGCAAGCCTTCTTCGTAGCCAATATGCTTAATAAGAGCTACCAAGTCAGGGTCTTTCATTTCAGCGCTAATACGTGTGTAGCCAAGCAAGCAACCACTAACAGCCAATGCCGTATGCAACGGGTTTAAGCAAGTCGTTACTTTCATGCGGTCTGCTTTATCAACCGTTTCACGAGTTGTAAGCATTACCCCTACTTTTTCTAACGCCGGGCGACCATTTGGGAAGCTATCTTCCACTACCAAATAGTGAACAGTTTCTGTATTCGCAAACGGTGCAATGTTCGTACCTTTCGGAGTATGAACAATGTCCATACCCGTGAAGCCTTCAGCTTCTAATTCCTTCCGTACCGATTCAGCAGGGTTCGGTGTAATACGGTCAATCATGGACCACGGGAACGATACTTTTTTATCGTCTTTCAAGTACTTAACAAAAGCGCCAGTTACAAAGCCTTTTTGTTCCCAAGCTTCAGCCACTTCAAGAAGGCTCTGCTGGAAACGCTTACCGTTTTGTGAGAAGTTATCTGTCGATACCATAGCAATCGGATATTCACCGGCTTTAAAACGATGCCACAACAACGAAGTCATAATGCTCATCGTATGCTTAGCTTTTTCCGGGCCATTGGCAAAATCTTCTTCTACAACCGGCAAATACGTTCCATCCGGACGTTTTAAGGCATAGCCTTTTTCAGTAATGGTTACGGTAGCAAATTGTAACGAGGGATTTTCAAAATAGTTAGCAACCGCTTTATAGTCTTCAGTGCCCGGTACTGCATAATAAGCACCAGATACGATAGTTAATAATTTCTTCTGGAGAGTGCCGTCAGCATTCATAATGACTTCCAACATATTATTATCATATGGACGGTAGACATTGTTGATAACACTATCATCATGCGTATCGCAAACAATTAAGCCAGCATCCAATTCATCAATATTCGCTAACTCATGAGCCAATTCTGCATGAAATGCTCTAAACAAATTGCCACCGCCAAAGTGAATCCATTTAGGATTTTTTTCGCCTTCAGCTTTAACGTTAGCTACGTCATATTGCGGCAATTCAACACCAGCAGCTTTCAAGGCTTCCTTTTCATCCATCCAAGTTTGTACTTGCATAACAGTTACCTCCATAACTGATATACTAGTTATTCTTCGATTTCTATTCTAATTCCTAATTGTATTATCGTCAACTCTTCATTGACGAATCATCATCCAACCATTGCATTTCTGTCATAGTAGCTATAAACTAGCTAAAAATCTATTTTTGAAAATTTTTAATTTTATATTTCATTCATCAAAAAGAGTTACCTCCACTCTACCTATGCAAAAATATCACACCATTTCTCCTCAAAATTCATATATCACTTGCAACAAATTTTCCTCTATTTTTCACTTTATCATCTACAACTAATATTTCAGATATGATAAACTGAGTGTAATACAAACAATTACATGAAATTGACGCTAATTCTGATATAATATTCATAAAAGTACATTCAAAGTCCCCACGGGAGGCGCCTATGAGTTCAAACACATTGCAAGAACAGGCCTATCATTCGATTCGAAAAAGTATTATTTACTGCGAATACGAACCTCAGCAGAAAATTTCCGAGAACGATCTTACTGACAAGCTCTCGATAGGCCGTACACCAATCCGCGAAGCATTGATCCAATTACGACAGCAACAACTCGTCTATACAATTCCCCAAAGCGGCACTTACGTATCACAAATCAACTTATCATCTGCACATAATGCTCGCTTCGTGCGCGAGCAGCTCGAACGTCAGATTATGATTGAATGTTGTGCCAAGTTTACAACGCAACACGAAAAAATTATTGCAACGATGATGGAACAACAAGAAAAAGCCATTGCCGAAAACGACAAGGCTTCTTTCTTCCAGCTAGATAATTTGTTTCACCAAACTTGCTATGAAATTGCGGGCCGCAAAGAAGTTTGGAATTGGTTAAATACACATAATACGCACTTAGAACGCTTTCGTTGGCTAAGTCTGACCAGTAAAGACATTCAGTGGTCGCTAATTATCGACAAACACTACGAACTGTTCGAAGCATTAAAAAACCGTGACACCGACGAAGCAGACTATCTAACGGCGGTTCATCTGCATAAGATGCTACATGACTTACAATACCTACTCGACTTATATCCTAACTACTTCGTTCAACAACTCGATGAAGACTAAACAAAAAAGCACTTCCAATAGAGCTTCTCACCAAGGAGTACTCTATCGGAAGTGCTTTTCTATTTATATTCAGCCAACAATCTTAACCTACATAAACTCGTCCATCCATTTCGGCGCTAGTCTCGGTAGCGGTTCACCGTTCTTCTTTTTCTGCATATAGTCCGCAATCTCGATATCGCGGTTGTTCTCGTAAGCCTGTTTTTCTTCGGCCGCTTTAAGAACGTCTTCAATCATATCACGTGGCACGACGCAAACGCCGTCGTCATCGCCGCACACCAGATCGCCGGGATTCACTAAAATTCCGCCACAATGAATGGAGTCGTTTATTTTACCCATTTTGTCTTTAACTGGACCGGCCGGCATAAGTCCACGACTGAACACGGGAAATTCCAGCGAAATATTGCCGCTGCGGTCTCGCGAATAACCGTCAATCACGATGCCTTTGTAGCCAATCGCCTTGCACGCGCCCATAATCTTATCGCCAATATAGGCGCATTTTTCGTATTTCTTCCCATCGATGACCATAACATAGCCCGCGGCCGGCGCCGTGTAAGTCGCCACATGAATCGGCAAGTTGTCGCCGGCAATCGTTTCAACCGTCACCGCCGTGCCGCACACTTTAAACGATGGATCCACCGGTGAAATGACCGCCTCCATACAACCAGAGAACGGAACCTTCAACTTCTTCATGCCATCACACAGCTGTGATACATCTAATTTCATAGCACGTTCTATAACGGAATCCGGCAATAACTCAGGAAATTTAACCATATTGCCTCTCCTTTCACTTATCTCTAACTATGATTTTATCTATCAAAAATCAATTTTCATACTCTTTACGTTCCCGGACAACAAGTGGAACTTTGTCGCAAGCCCTCACCAAGCTGGATGCACATAACAAAAAGCTGACCAACCAGCTCACTCCCTTACAAGAGCAAGTGGCCAGTCAGCAACAAGAAATTGAACGCTTGCAAAGCCTAGTCAATCAGCTGGCAACCAAGGCCGGTATCGTAGCCGAGTAAATCGCTCGTCCAACCAACCGCGCCAGCACAGCTAACAACGCTTAGGGTTAGCGTTTTTCCAATTTACTCATAAATTTTTCGTTGTTAATAATAAATCGGGAATGCGTTCCTTTCCCGATAACCAAGTCACCGTCAAACGCTTCGACTTCAAAGTCAACGCGGCGGCCATCAACGGCTGCGACGGTGGCTTTTGCTATGATAACCGACCCAATAGCGGACGGTGCATCATGGGTAACGGACAACTTAATGCCTACAGAACCTTCGCCTTCTGCCAAGAACGGCTTAATCGTTTCCTGTGCTGCTTCTTCCATCAACGCGCACATTGCCGGCGTAGCAAAAACCGGAAGCGAACCGCTCTTCATAACCTTCGCTGTATTAATTTCCTTTACAGCCGTCGTTGCTGTACCTGTTAAGCCAACTTCAATTGCTTCTGCCATGATAAATACTCCCTTCTAAGCCCAATACCTAAGAGCAACACGTACCAGGTGCTGCCTTTTATTTCACAGAAATATCCTTGACTCTATTATATACCAAATCAAAGCTCTTGAAATATTAGATTTCTTCACTCTTTTCTATAGAGCAGTTAATTTCACTTATATATTTACACATTTCGTTAAAATCCATGCTATTTATCTTTACAATTACTTTACCTATTATTGACACAAATTTTACTTTTATAATAAAATTCACTTACTAAGTAATCATCACTACTTAGCGCTACACAAACTAGTAAGGAGATAGTATGGGGATTTTCTCACCAGCGCCTTTCAAGGATCGACTCCCTGATGGGCAAATTGACTCAACCTATAATCGTCTGCGCAAGGAAGTGTTTGCCGGCACGTTTATCGGTTACGCAACATTTTATCTGATTCGTCAGAACTTCAGTCTTGCTATGCCGTACATGATCCACGACTATGGCTACACGAAAGCCGACCTTGGCATCGTGCTCACCATGTTGTCGTTCTCTTATGGCATCAGCAAATTCGTCATGGGTAACGTGTCTGACCGCTCGAATCCGAAGTATTTTTCAACGGCCGGTCTCTTACTCAGCGCCATCGTGATGCTTGTCTTCGGCTTAGTGCCCGGCGTCATGATGAGCATTCCTATCATGTGCTTACTTAGCTTCTTAAACGGCTGGTTCCAGGGGATGGGCTACCCGCCGTACGCTAAGAACATGGTAACTTGGTTCTCCACGAAGGAACGTGGTGCTTGGTGGTCTTGGTGGAACGTATCGCACAACCTTGGCGGCGGTATTATCGCTCCGCTGGCAACCATCGGCATTACAATTTTCGGCACTTGGCATAGTATCTTTTATTTCCCGGCTATGTTAGCCATTATCCTGGCGCTGATTACCTTCGTATTACTCAAAGACACGCCGCAATCCTGCGGTTTGCCTCCCATCGAAGAATGGAAAAATGACTATCCGGAACGTTCCTCACAAACTGAAAGTGGCCGTATGTCCGGCAAGGAAATTTTTTACAAATACATTTTGCGCAATAAGTACCTCTGGTACTTAGCGATTGCGAATATTTTCGTGTACTTTATCCGCTACGGCGTAGTAAGCTGGGCGCCGACCTACCTCACCGCCGTGAAAGGCTTCACCAAGGAAGGGTCCCGTTGGGCGTACTTCCTCTACGAATGGGCCGGTATTCCGGGCATGCTCGTCAGCGGGTATCTAAGCGACAAAGTGTTCCGCGGTCGCCGCGCACCGGCTACGATGATCTTCATGGTCTTCGTGGTCCTCGCAATTTTGGTGTACTGGTTCAACCCGGCCGGCAACATCTTAGTCGACAACCTGGCGTTAATCGCCATCGGCTTCCTCATCTACGGCCCTGTTATGATGATTGGCCTTCAAGCTGCCGACATGGTACCGCGCGAAGCAACCGGCGGCGCCACTGGCCTTACGGGCCTCACTGGCTACCTCATCGGTTCTGCCTTTGCCGGCGCCTTCATGGGCCTCGTCGTTGACCACTACGGTTGGGACGGCGGCTTCGTATCTCTAGTCGCCGCGTGTATCTTGGCCGTTATCTTCCTCGCTCTCACCTTAGGTGATACGGCGAAGAAGAAAGCCACTGTGAAATAACAGGCCTCCTCTGTACGGAACCTGTGAAATAATTATATGTAATTCGAGTTTTAGAAACGTTTGTGTAGCAACCAAAAGGCCGCCCGGAAGCGATTATCCGAGCGGCCTTTTTAATGCTATAAACTAAAACACGAAACGTACAATTAAATAGATAACCACAATGATAATAATAAGGGTAATGGGAATACTACCACCGGCCCGTTCAAATGAACTTTTATACGATTTAGCATAGCTAGCATCCGATTTTCTAAGCTTTTTCCCAATAAGTAGTCCATCTTTCAATGTAACCATAACTTCAGTATGTACTTTTTGACCTAATGTGGTATCAAGTTTCAAATCTAGGATAACTTCACCTAATCGCGCTCCATCATCAACGAGTAAATAATGGTTTCTATTAGAAATTGCTAACCATATAAAACTATTCACAGCTTTACACACGGCTATTTTCTCAGCCTCACTAGCTCCATTCAGTAAACCGCCTTTAATTTCATCAGGTATATTTTGTATAAAGGCACCATACTTTGTAAGAATATCAGCAACAGCTAACGATTCACTTTGCGTTAATTCAATTTTTACCCTTAGTTTCCTCACTATCTGAGTCGAACAATTAACTATTTCGTTACAAATATTGATAAGCTCTACCCGATCCATAAAAACCTCCTCGTTATAAACACAAAAAAGGTTCTATTCTACTTCCATTATATCATTTTTTATTTTGTAACGTCATCACTTTTTAAAATTAATAGCTCATTAGTCTTTCTCAATTCCTCAAATTCATATTACTCCAGAAAACTAACATATTTCTTGTCCGTATCCTCGGCTACAATCATGCTTCCTATTTTCGCGTTTATATAATCGAAAACTATTATCATTAACAGGTATTGTATTTTGAAAAAATCGTGTTACACTAAAGCCATAAAAGGCTGACGAATCAGCCGCAATCTTACCCTATTAAGTCGAATATCTGCGCAGCGACTTACCAGCGTACTATGTGCTGCTGTCTCGCCAAGCCTCGTTTTATCTAACGGAGGTGTAACAAATGCAATCTACTGCATGGCAAGGCTTCAACACAGGTGTGTGGGATAAAGCTATCGACGTCCGAGACTTTATCCAACGTAACTATACTCCCTATGTTGGGAATGATTCTTTTTTAGTGGCTCCTACTGAGCGCACGAAAACACTGTGGCAGGAAGTGCTCCGTCTCTACGAAGAAGAAAAAGCCAAAGGCGGTGTCCTCGATGCGGATACTGACGTAGCGACTACGGTCGCCTCGCACGGCCCGGGCTACATTCTTCAGGAATTAGAACAAATCGTTGGTTTGCAAACAGACAAACCGTTAAAACGAGCGATGTTCCCCTATGGCGGTCTTCGCACTGCGAAAATGGCGCTGGCCGAATATGGCTACGCTATGGACGAAAACCTGGAGAACTTCTTCAAGGCTCATCGCAAAACGCACAACGACGGCGTTTTTGACGTATATACTCCGGAAATGCGCGCCGCTCGATCCGCGCACATCATCACCGGCTTACCCGATGCATACAGCCGTGGCCGCATCATTGGCGACTACCGCCGCATCGCATTGTACGGCATCGACCGCCTCATCGAAGAGAAGGAAAAAGACTTCTCCATCACCATGGGCGACATGACCGCCGAACTCATTCGCGACCGTGAAGAAATCCGCGACCAAATTCGTTCCCTTAAGGAACTGGAATCAATGGCCGCCTCGTACGGTTTCGATATTGGCCGCCCTGCCGAAGACACGAAGGAAGCGATTCAGTGGCTCTACTTCGGTTACCTTGGCGCCATCAAGGAACAAAACGGTGCTGCCATGTCCATTGGCCGTAACACCGCCTTCCTCGACATCTACGCCGAACGCGACTTGGCGAACGGCAAATACACGGAAGAACAAATACAGGAATTTGTGGATCATTTCATCATGAAATTACGCATGGTCCGTTTCGCCCGTATTGTCGAATACAACAACTTATTTACCGGCGACCCCGTATGGACCACCGAATCCATCGGCGGCATGGGCAGCGACGGACGACCGTTGGTAACCAAAATGGCGTTCCGTTATTTGCACACGCTCACCAACCTGGGTCCCGCACCGGAACCGAATTTGACGGTCCTCTGGTCTCCTCGTTTGCCGGACGGCTTCAAGCGTTTCTGCGCGAAGTTATCTATTGAAACGTCGTCCATCCAGTACGAAAATGACGAGCTTATGCGCCCCAACAGCGGCGACGATTATGCTATCGCGTGCTGCGTGTCCCCTATGCGCATTGGCAAGGAAATGCAGTTCTTTGGCGCTCGTTGCAACCTGGCCAAATGCTTGCTCTATGCCATCAACGGCGGCGTTGACGAAAAACTGAAAAAACAGGTTGGTCCGAAATACCGCCCCATTACGTCCGAATACCTCGAATTTGACGATGTGATGGAACGCTTTGACGACATGATGGAATGGCTGGCCGGCGTCTATGTGAACGCGCTGAACATCATTCACTACATGCACGACAAATACGCTTACGAAAAACTGGAAATGGCCCTCCACGACCGCAAGGTAACGCGCTGGTTCGCTACAGGCATCGCCGGTCTTTCCGTAGTGGCAGACTCCTTAAGCGCTATTAAATACGCTAAGGTTAAGCCGATTCGCGACGAAAACGGCATCGCTGTCGACTTTGACATCGAAGGCGACTTCCCGAAATACGGCAATGACGACGACCGCGTCGATGACCTCGCCGCCTTTGTGGTGTCCGCCTTCATGAATAAGGTCCGCAAGCACCCGACGTACCGTCAAAGTGTGCCTACCATGTCGCTTTTGACGATAACGTCAAATGTGGTATATGGCAACGCTACCGGCAGCACGCCGGACGGCCGTAAGGCAGGTGTTCCCTTCGCTCCCGGCGCTAATCCGATGCACGGTCGCGACTCCCATGGCGCCGTTTCGTCCATGGCGTCCGTAGCGAAAATGCCGTGGCGCGACGCCAGTGACGGTATCTCCAATACCTTCTCCATTATTCCTGACGCGCTGGGCAAAGGCGAGACCATGGTCCGCCTCAGCGATTTGGATTTGGATCTCGATTTAGAAAACACATTAAACAGCGACTTGCCTACCGATTTGCCGGTAAGCAACCAGAATTTTGCATGTGCGGAACCGAACGTTCCCGTTAAGGAGGATTAATCATGGCCAACGAACAACAAATCGACAACTTAGTAGAATTATTGGACGGTTATAGCGAAAAAGGCGGTCACCACTTGAACGTCAACGTCTTCGACCGCGACATGCTCCGCGACGCCCAGGCACATCCGGAAAAATACCCACAACTCACCGTACGCGTCTCGGGATATGCCGTTCATTTCAGTAAACTCACCAAACAACAGCAGGACGAAGTCATCGCGCGTACCTTCCACGACCAGATGTAACCCCTGTGAAATGAACCCCCTCTCTACGATATTGCAAAGGACGTGAATTCAATGGTTGGTCATATTCATTCGCTGGAAACGATGGGCACCGTCGATGGGCCCGGCGTACGCCTCGTGCTCTTCTTGCAAGGTTGCCCCATGCGCTGCGCCTACTGTCACAATCCGGACACGTGGGCCACAGCGGGTGGTATGACCCTAACCGTTGAAGACGTGTGGCAACAATTTGAACGCAATCGGCCGTTCTACAAAAAAGGAGGCCTCACCGTTACTGGCGGCGAAGCCCTCCTACAACTTCCGTTCGTGACGGAACTATTCACCTATTTTAAACGTCGCGGTATTCACACGTGCCTCGACACATCCGGTATTTGCTTTACGGACATGGACCCTAAACCCTACGAAGCACTGCTCGCCGTGACCGACCTCGTCATCCTCGACATCAAGGAAATTGACGATACGTGGCACCAAAAACTGACGAAACACAGCAATAAACCCATTCTCTCCTTTGCCCAATTCGTCAGTGACCACGGTGTGTCGCTCTGGATTCGTCACGTCGTCGTGCCTACCGTAACGGATAACCGCGACCGCTGGTACCGACTGGGCTTCTTCCTGGGACGCCTCAAAACCGTCGCTACCATCGACTGTCTCCCGTATCACGTAATGGGCCGAAGCAAATACAAGGAACTGGGCCTTGCCTATCCCTTAGACGGCATTCCTCCCGCAACTAAGGCGCAAGCCCAAGAGGCGCGTGACTGCATTGTGGACGGACTTAAAGCCTATCGGCGTGGTTGGTGGTCAAAGAAACCGGTCTAATGCGTCCGCATCTTTAAAAACTTCATACAGCAATTTACTTCGAAGCGAGCCTTGTTGCACCTGTGCCAGGGCTCGCTTTCCTTTTTCATCGTCTTGACTCCGACAGCTTCCAGAGCATACTCTCGATTGTGCCTTCCAGCCCAAAGGACTGCGATGCAATGTCTTTCGGAATATATAACTCCGCCAAGTTTATCGTTACGTACTGCGCGTTCGGCGTCTGACGCACCCACTCCATGAGCGGCGCCTTGATAAGCTGATTGCGCCAACCAATGCCCAGCTCCAACACCACCGGATGACCCATACTATGTGCCTCCAAGAATGACTGCCACCGCACGTACGCGCCTTGGTTGTGCACGAATTGCGGCTCAAAGGCGCTGTGAATTCGCATCCGATTGCCACAATACTGACAATGCGGTATCAGCTCTTCCGGCACGTCCATCTGCTCCGTGTACGGTTCCATGGTCTCAAACACCGATTCCGCGCTGTAGATTTCATTATTGCAAGCAGACGCGCACTGCATAGCTGTCCACATGCCTTCAATTTCCCAAATCGAATCGCGCTCAAAACCAGCCCGTTCAAAATGCGTTTCCCCATTAGACGTAATGATAAAATACGGCTTATCCCCTACAATCTGCTTCAGCGATGCCATAATCGCGCCCGGCGTATAGGACTTCACATACCGCTGATACAGCCGATTCCAATACGCCCAATACGTCGTCTCCTGCGGCCAATGCGCGCCCATGCCCTGCAACATGTTACGCAAGCCATACTTCGCTCTAAAATCGCCGAGATTCTTCTGAAATGACGCATCATCAGCAAACAGGTTTATCCCTTCAGATATAGACAGCCCATTACTGGCGCTGATGATTAGACTATCTGCGTCAGCCAACGCCTTAGCGGCCCCTTCGATAATCCGGTCCTGTGTAGTTAACATGTATCAATCTCCTTTCTAGCAATCTTGTCATCTTATCGCTATCTTGTCACTATCTTTTCATTATCTTGTCACCCTGATGACTATCTCACGCTCTTAGCCCCATCGCGTAACACATTAGCGATGTCCGCTGTGATGACCATGCCTTTATCTTCAATGGTCTTCGGCAAGAAGGTGTACTTGTCATTGACACCAATATACTTCGCCTTCGGCAACGCCGCCGTTAACTGCCAAAACGGTTCCTGAATGAACATGGGCGTCATGCGGCCGACGCCTAACTCTAAAAACAAGATATTGTCTTCGCAATGATCCGCCAAATACTGCGACGCCTGTTCGTACTCTTCGTCATACTGATAGCCTTGTAAGAAGTTACCATAGCCGCGCACCCACGGGAACGCTTCGCCACCGCAATGAGGGCACCGCGGCACCAAGTCAGCCGGGATTTCCAGCGTTTCCTCGTCAATGGCCGCCACCATCTGGGCCACCGGTTCCACTGCGTCCCAAATATCATCGGTACAGCACCGCGCGCATTGGAAATACCGGTGGTCGCCCTGCAGCTCGCTAACCTTCGTGCGGGGGTATAATTTCACAAACTGCGTGTCCTGATTGGTGGTAATCACGTAAAACTCCTTGCCCTGCAGCATGGCGTCCAAATCCTTGTAAGGCTGGCGCACCGGCGCGGTCTGCGTCGTGTACAAAAACGTCGCCAAATACGCCCAGAACGCCTCGCGACTCCGATAGTCGTAATGCATGCCATTGAACGCACCTTCGAAGCCATACTTCTTCGCAAAGCGGCCAAAATGCTCGTGAAATGACGGCGAACCGCCATAGTAGAAGTCACCGCCACCGGCTGCGGATAACCCCGACGCACCGCCAACGACCACCACATCGGCATCCTTCACCCACGCCACCATCTGGTCAATAGCTTCATCGTAAGGTAATTCCGGTTTATTTGTTAATTCGTACGCCGTCTGGCCCCGGCGATACAACATCTGATACTGCACAAAATTCCACTGCGATTTCGTGACTAACTCTTCATATAAACTCATGTGTTGCTCCTATTGTTGTTATTTTAAAAATTACAACAATAGGTTATCATGACCTTGTCACACTGTCAACAGGTTGTTATAATTAAAACAACAACAATTCTTCAGCATCCCCTTCCAGGATTCCCAGTAAGGCGATTCCTGTTTCGATTTGTACCCAAGGAGGCCATCATGAAATATTCCACCAAAGTGAGCGACGCCATGCACATTCTGGCCTTTATCTACCTGCATCCCGTGGAGAAGCTGACCAGCGCCTCCATTGCCGAAAGCCTGCACGCCAACCCGGCCACCGTGCGGCAGCACATGAGCGCCCTCAGAAACGCGCAGCTCCTCAACTGCACTCACGGCCATCCGCGTCCGGAACTAGCCTTGCCGCCTGAGCAAATAACCCTCCTCGCCGTGTATCGCGCGGTGGAAGGCACGAAGCCCTTGCTGCACCTGGACACCCACACCAATCCCGAATGCGGCGTCGGCGTCAACATCCAGCTCGCCCTACAAGACTACTACGACAAAGTCCAAGAACAAGCCGAAGCGGCTATGGCGCAGATTACATTGCGTGATATACTCAATACATACGAAGAAAAACTGAAATGAAAGGCTGCTCGGCATTGTCCGGGCAGTCTTTTTTCTATACCTTGTGTGGGCGATCACATATTGCTATACTAAAGAAAAGTGGCTTTTTACCTTAGGAGTTCGCCTATGATTATATATAACGATACTAAAATAAACTTCATGCAAGTCCTAGACGAGGACCGTATTGCCGAAGTCTTACTAGATAATTTCAAACGAAAGTTAAATAAAAGACCGTCTCAGAGCGAAATCAATTCTTGGATTAATTCACTGGAATATGTCTACAAAGTGTTAAACGACGCCGATATTCCCAGTGACATTGGCATTGCTTTGGAGTATATGATACCGGGAACTAGTAAACGCATCGATGTGCTCTTGTCCGGTTCCGATAATGCTAATATTTCAAATATGATTATTGTGGAACTCAAACAATGGCACGAAGTGGAATCAATTCCCGACTCAGAATCCATCGTCAAAACCTTTATTGGTGGACGCTTGCGCAATCATACGCATCCCTCCTATCAGGCTTGGTCCTATGCCCAATTACTCAAAGATTTCAAAGAACCACTTCAAAAAGGTTCCATCCAATTATATCCTTGCACATATTTGCATAACTATCCTAAGAGCAATAAAGCAATTCTCTTAGAATCCCAATACGATGAATACACATCGCAAGCACCTGTTTTCGTAAATGGCGAAGTACCTGCTTTGCGTAATTTTATAAAGTCGCTACTCCAACAAGGCGCCAAAAAAGATATAGTAAAGATGCTAGAAGAAAGTCCTATCTGCATCGCGAAAAGTCTGCAATCAAGCATTAAAGCTATGTTAAAGGGCAATCAAATTTTCACCATGATTGACGACCAACGCGTAGTCTACGACTTTGCTTTACGCCTTGCACGCTTAACCATGAAGGAGTACGCCAAAAAGCCAACAAAGCAGGTAATCATCATTCAAGGCGGTCCTGGTACCGGCAAATCGGTGGTAGCCATCAACATTATGGCTCAGCTACTACAGGAAAATATCTTTGCCCGTTATATAACCAAAACGGAAGCTCCGCGTAAAGTCTATGCCGAGCAATTACGAGGCGACTATAAGAAGAAAAACATTGATATTCTCTTCACTGGTAGCGGTACATCGGTAAATACACCGGACGACGCACTCGATGTTGCCGTTGTCGACGAAGCGCATCGCTTAACTGGTCCTAAACATCGTTTTAACAAAGGCAAAAACCAAATCAATGAGATTATCCGTTCTTCCAAAGTTTCCATTTTCTTTATCGACGAGGACCAACGCGTGAGTCTTGAAGATGTGGGCTCCATTGATGAAATAAAAAAATTCGCCAAAGAAAACGGTGCTCATATCAATGAATACGAGCTCGTATCTCAATTCCGTTGCAATGGCTCTAACGGTTATTTAGGCTGGATTGATAACACCTTGGAAATTCGAGAAACCGCCAATGAAACTCTTGACGACATTGATTACGATTTCCGCGTTGTCGACACTGCTACTGAGCTTTACGACTTAGTAAAAGCACATAATAATCAAGATACAACAGCTCGTCTCGTAGCCGGTTATTGCTGGGAATGGATTTCCAACGGTAAAGCGGATTCATCCGTTCATGATATCGTGATTGATGACTTCTCCATCAGTTGGAATCTTTTCAACTCCAAAAACTTTGCTTCTGACCCAGATTCCATCAACGAAGCTGGTTGTATTCACACAACCCAAGGCTTAGAATTGGGTTATATCGGCGTTATCATCGGCCCTGATATGCGCTATGAAAATGGTCATATCGTAACCGATGCGTCCAAACGTGCCAAAACAGACAAATCCTTGAATGGCATTAAAAAGATGGCAAAAGAAAATCCGGAAGAAGCCTATAAAACGGCAGACCGCATCATAAAAAACACCTATCGCACGCTTATGACTCGCGGCATGAAAGGCTGCTTCGTTTACTGCGTCGATGAAGGGCTACGCGATTATCTGCGTAGTGCCGCCACATTTAGGAAGGACATGCAACACAATGAGTAATACCAATGAAACACAAGAATTAGAAATTCAAGAACCAGATACACGCGTCACCCTCGATGACCTTATGGCGTTAATCGCCAAATACTGCACCGCCCGTGATTGGGATCAATTCCACACCCCAAAAGACCTCGCCATCGGTGCTACTACCGAAGCCGGTGAGCTCTTAGACATCTTCCGTTTCAAAACACCGGAAGACATGAAAGCAATGCTAGCTGACGAAAAACAACGAGAACACATCGGTGAAGAACTATCCGACGTTCTCTTCTTCATCCTCCGCTTCAGCCAACTCTATGGTTTTGATTTGCAGAAAGCCTTCTATCGTAAAATGGCCATTAATGCTAAGAAATATCCGGTTGAGAAAGTAAAAGGCTGTAATAAGAAATACACCGAGTACTAATATTTCAAAATTTAAAATAGGTCTTACCCCATCACCTCATTTTTGAGCTTGATAGGATAAGACCTATTTTTCTATTCACTATTAAATTCTACACAATCGGATCCCGAGGTGGTTTACCTGTAAGCATCGCAATAAGGTTTCCTACCGCATATTCTTTAAGTGCCTTATAGGATTCCACACTCATGTAAGATACGTGCGGTGTAACGTAAATGTTAGGACAATGCATTATCGGGTTATCCCCATGCGGCGGTTCATTGCAAATAACGTCGAGCACGGCGCCACCGATTTTACCGGCTTTCGCGGCTTCGATGAGTTCGGCTTCCTTGATAATGGGCCCTCTGGCGGTGTTAATAAGCCATGCGGTTGGTTTCATCAAGTCGAATTCAGTAGCGCCGACGCGATCAAAGTTAGCTTCACAGCCGCGGAGGTTGATGCTGATATAATCGGCACGAGCGAAGCCGTCATTCCAGGCCACCGGTTCGTAGCCGGCGTCTTTTATTTTACCAGGGTCCGCATATTCATCGAATACCAACACGTTTAGGCCAATAGCCTTCGCTTTGCGGGCTACGACGCTACCGATGCCGCCTAAGCCGAGCACTAAGAGGGACTGCTCAGACAAGCGATGACCGATGTGCGTTGCTGCCGTGGCGCCCCACAAGCCTTGGTTCACCGCTTCCTGTACATGCGCAGAGTACGGACCAATCTGTTTATAGCCATGATAAATAGCAGCAATTACGTAGTCTGCTACGTCTTCTGTACAATAGCCTTGAATATTAGTGGCTTTAATACCTTTCTTACGACACGCTTCAATATCGAGCTTTTCATAGCCGCCGCCATAGACGGCGATGCCCTTGCAGTTCTGCAAGCGTTCAATAACCGGCGCCGGCAGTTCCGCGTACACTTGGGCCAAGATGCCGTCGGCGTACTGACCAAAGGATTCAAAATCCCCGGCAATATCGTAGGTAGAGGTTTTTATTTCAACGCCGGGAAACTGCTTCGTCAGCGTTTCAATTTCGTAGTCGTAATCCGGCCACTCTTCATCTATAATCCAAATTTTCATCGGTTCGTCATCGCCTCCTCAGGTCTACATAACGGAGCTTACCGAGTAAGCGGTTTACAATATGGTCACGGTGCCGTTATCCGCATCAAGGCGAATGCGGTCGCCGTCCTTCACAGTGGCGTAAAATTCGTCGTCCAGCTTGTCCACCATGGGAATTTCAAATAAAATAGCACTGGATACGAGCACGGTTTCCGGGTATTTGACGATCATGCCCGCCGGCTGGTGTTCGTGCTTCATGAGCTGAAATAGCCCGTCCGCCTGCACGACGGAGCTGCCTTTGCCGCTGGGGAAGATGAGGATTTTCTTGGAAATGCATTTCCCTTCCAGGGCATGGCCCGGTTCGAGCATGACGCCGGTTTCCGGATTGAACAAATAAAACATGATGGCGTCTGCAGATACGAGGACTTCCGCTTCCACGCAGCCTTCGGAAATCTTATGACAAGAAAATTGTTGGCTCATTATCGCACCTCCCCGGTCAGTGCCGCATCAAGGCACGCATCTAATTCGCGAACTACAAAGAAACGACCGCGCCGCTGCGGATAGTACGCGCATTTCGGCGATTCGGTGACGCCGATTTTCCCGCGCAGGAATTCCCAGCACGGCTGGTCCGGACAGGTGTCAGGCACGATGTGCGCCCCTACCGCTTCTAGTTGTTCGTACAGCCCCATGCGCTGCGCCATTTGGAGCACGTGGGACGACGTCAAAATGTAAATCGGCTTCTTCAGCGTCCGGCCGTGAATGTATTCGGTAATGTACTGCGTTTCCTTCAATGTGAAATGAGGGCAGCCGAACATTACATAATCGATGGCGCGGTTGCCTTCAATGGAGCTGGCTTTTTCGGCGTCTTTGAAATCATCTTCCGTGATGGTCACTTTGCGCACTGGTTCTTTGCCACCGAAGGCGGTTTCCAGGTCCGGTGCTTCCGGCGTGAAGCCGACGATGTGGTACATATCAAAAGCGCCGGACGTGTTGAGCTGGGCCCCTAAGTTACGCAGTGCTTCGCTGCCAATATGTTTCGGCAAGCCTGTGAATACGGGAATACCGTGGCCAATCTTCTTGCCGCACATACCGAGCATGTGGTAGCTGTAATCGTTTTTCATTTCAGCTTGCACGTCAACGAGGACAGTGCCTTTACGATTTTCATCGAGCAATAAGCCGTATTCCGGCACGTAGCCCGTGATGGCCGCAAACAACGCAGAGTTCGCGCCTTCGCGGTTGCTGCGGGCGCCCCACACGGAGTTGACGTACGGCGTAGCGCTGGATTCGGAGAAGGCGATAATTTCACCAAAGTTCGGCACATTCGTATCGATGTACGGCGTGCAGTTATAGCTCAGAATGGCGCCGATTTTGCGGTACGCGTCTTCGGTGCGCTTCATGAGGTCGTATTCTTCGTCGCTAACCAGGTCGCGATTTTTAAAATAGGATAGGCAAAAGCCCGGATTTACCGTAGGCGGAATGCGGCACACCGCCCCAAGGTCGGCCATCTTCTCGGCCAGCCAACGGTCCGCATCCTGATTGCTAAGTGCTACGTGAGCTCTTGTGATGGGCACCATGCGCTTCGCGTCAAAGGACTCCCCAACGGCCACCTGAACCTTCATGGCCAACTGAGCGCCTTTCCCATATTTACCGTCCAACAAATCCTGTTGATCTTGGGTTAATTGCATAGCATCCCCTCCTATTCTGTTAAGGCTATACTTCTTGCTATTCACAGCGAAGGACATTGTTATCCGCCACCAGTGAATCTATATTCTATAGTATTAAACAACTATGCGAAAAGTATACCCCCTTTTATCGAAAACCGTCAATCAAATGACTATACCGAAACAGAATTTACCTATGAAAAATCTTCAAAAATTTTACTGGTTTAAAGGGGTGTGGCGCACAAAAAAGAGGCCATAACAGAAGTCTGTTACAGCCTCTTTGCGTGTATCTTACTTATACACTACCTGTTGCGATTTCGTACTATTGTTGCTATTCTACATGGCTCACCGCGATTTAGCACTATTTGTTGCTATTTCGCATTACGCACTATTTGTTGCTATTCTGCACGTACTGCGGTCCGTTGCAAGTATAGGAACCATCAGCATTCTGCTGCATCATCGGACGAACGGTGTTGCCATTCTTGTCCGTGTAGCCGCTCATCATCTGATTATGAATCTGCGCCATGTTCGTGCCGTTCGGACCATAATTGCCATTCATCATCTGGTTGTGAATTTCAGCCATATTGGTGCCGCTGAAATTACCACCCATCATGCCATAGCCGTTGCCGTTCATCATACCCGTACCGGTCTTACCATTATAGGAGCCGCAATAATAACCGTTGCTAGCGTTAGCGCCATCTGCTTCGGCAGACGTCCACCAATGCGGAGCGCCTACAACCGTCAAAGCCAAGCCGGCCACTAAGCCTAACATACCAATTTTATAACTCCGTTTCATAATCCTCTGCCTCCTTTGATCATATCAACCAATGCCTTAACAAGGCATATCCTTTCATCGTTATTATACAACTTGTGAAATGAAAAGACTAGAGGGGGGTATGTCATGGTGAACGCAGCCCGGCCGTGTCGCAAGAACGGCCCGGGTGATTAATCACCGCAGTCCGGCCGATGTACAAGAACAACTCGGGTGAGGCGTTAGAAAATTAGTCCGTCTTCGTACTTTGGCATTGGTAAGTAGCGTCATTGCTTTGTCATCTAGCTAAGGCAATGAATCCGTTACAACCACTCGCTCCCTTCTGTTTCACAAATGGTCGCTTCATGGTTGTAACGGATTCATTTTGCTACTCAGCTTATATTAAGCACTCGCCATGACGCTACTTACCTTATCGCAAATCCTACGTTCGGCTATGCCCAATTTTCTACCGCATCACCACATGATTCGCATCCTCGTGAGCATTCGGCCGGACTGTGGCGACTAATCGCTACCGAATTCGTATCTTTACGAGCATACGGCCGGGTTGCATTCACTATGATTTTGGTGGGGAAAACATCAACATAGAGCCTCTAGCGGCTTATGAAAAAAAGCCTGAACATAGCGCTTCGAAGCGCTATGCTCAGACTTTATAGTTTTACTTCTTATATTCGGACTTGTACTTATCTAATTGTTCTTGAGTAATATTATTAGCAACTAAAATTTGCTCATCAGTAAACTTTGCTGCCAACATACGAAAAACAGTTTCCATTTTTTTCTCTTCCCGACCTTCTTCAAGAGCAATTTCACGGTCAGTCAATCGAACTCTTTCTTGATCATCAGCGACGATATATGCATAGCGCTGTGCTTCATCACTCCAGAATTCTTTTTCTTGTTGCTGTAGTTTACGTGCAATTTCAGGACTCATAGCATTCATCGCCTCCCATCCATCTGAACTATCACTTGCTAAAAAGCGTGTCCAAGATTCCGCTTCTAAGGTCATTATACCACGTTCTCTCAAGGCTTTGTAATCGCTTAATTTCATTTTGGGTAATTGAACAAAATAAATATCCATTGCGTCACTCGCTGCTACATGCTGATCTCGGAATACCGGTGTTACCGCCCGGATAACATACTCAGATTCTCTAGGACTATCAAGTATATGATTACAAACCCAAATCGCTATGGCCGGCTTAATATCTGTATAGGGTTTCCCTTGTTCATTGAATTCTACAAACATATTGGCCCAGTAAAATAAAGATCTTTTAACTAGATACGATTGCTTGCAATTTTGAATTTCAACATTAACATGCTGCCCATCATTAGTTTTTGCAACTACGTCGAACCTAATTCCTTTAGTACCATCAGCTAATGGTGCACTTTCTGTACCTAATAGTTCTACACTAGTAAATTTATAATTAGGTTTTGGTACCTTCCCCCACCAAAAATCTTTATCCTCGCCCGTATTGGCAGATAACAAACCATTAATCAATGACAAAAGAAGCTCTTCATTGCCCTCTTTCCCAAAATAGTACTTGAAAATAGCATCCGACGTCCGGTTAAACCTTTTAGGAACATCCTTGCGTTTCACAAAAGCTTGTTCCTCTGGCGATAACTTCTTTACTTTTGCCTCTAATTCTTCTTTTCCCATATCCCGTTTTGTGTCTTTTCCCATTATTATGTCCTTTCCTAAAACACAACCACAATAATAAAAACTTGCCTCTAAATCTAATACTATTGTGACACAAAACTTGGAATTTGAAAATTGACCAATGGTCACATGATACGACTCACAGTAGACATTTATCTATAAGTCCATACTACAAGGACTCTTATTACAATACGAACAAAATGAACCCTAGAATATAACTCTCCACCTAAATTACACCAACCTACCAGCGCGAGCGCAGCAAGCGCTACAACGTAAGACTCCACACAAATCCATCAACCTACCAGCGCGAGCGTAGCAAGCGCTACAACGTAAGACTCCACCTAAATTACACAACCTACCAGCGCGAGCGCAGCAAGCGCTACCATACGGCCTAAAATTACGGGAAGAATTGTCGGTACAACCACCGCATTTGCACAAAATTCATCCAACGCAACCACCGTACCGACAATTCGCCCCCTCCACTAAATTAACAAAAGCACTAGGCTCTATGTTCATGTTTTTCTCTCTATAGGCACTGCAGATAAGCTGTACCCGACGCTAGCGCCATATCTACCGAAAGGCCAGCGTCGTTATGTTTTTCCGGCAAAGAGCAACCTGTATA
>ERZ650307.530-NODE-530-length-21440-cov-3.818331_pt1 | contig 21440 bp, 27 predicted proteins | sample MGYA00376243_ERZ650307 | MGnify/ENA primary metagenome ERZ650307 (study PRJEB26733, sample SAMN07839242) | wastewater metagenome | biome: urban; feature: artificial channel; material: waste water | place: USA: North Carolina | collected 2016-03-31 ... | reverse complement strand
CCGATCTCAGGTAGAGTTCCGGAAACTCCAACGTGATGACACGGCCTTCATGATCATGCTCCTCAATACCCAGACCATAGCTCACAGCAAGCGGCTCCACACGAGAAAATACTGCTGTTCCCGAATAGCCCTTACGCTCAGCACTGTTCCAATATTGCTTATACCCCGGCAGCTCGAGAATAGCCTGATCTGGCTGCATTTTTGTTTCCTGCAGGCAGAACACATCCGCATCGAGCTGGCAGAACGACTCCATAAAGCCTTTTTTAAGACAAGCCCTGAGGCCATTGACATTCCAAGAAATAAATTTCATGGTCAGCCCTCCATCACGGCAGGGCCTTGAACTGTGCCAGCGGCCAGAACACGACCATCGCTTTGCCTTTGATCAGATCAAACGGTACAAATCCGACATCAGCAAAACGGCTGTCCTCAGAGTTGTTGCGGTTATCACCCATGACAAAAATCGTTCCTTTCGGGACGGTCGACTTCGGATAGTCACTCTTGGTCTTCTCGAGAATATAATCCTCGTTGAGCAGCTGGTCGTTGACGAACACGCGGCCATCCTTGATCTCAACCGTGTCCCCTGGGGTCGCAATGACACGCTTGATGAAATCCCGGCGCGTATCGCGCGGATACTGGAATACCAGAATCTCGCCCTTCTGCGGCTCACGGAAATTATAGATAAACTTATTGACCACCAGCCGCTCTTGTGACTGCAGTGTCGGCCGCATCGATGGCCCATCTACGATGTAGAGCTCCACAACAAACTCGCGGATGACGAATGCAAGCACAATGGCCACAACAATCGATATAATCCAATCTTTAGCTTCTTCTCCTAATGAACTCATGCGGGTTCCTCCTCATTTGTTGAATGATCCGCTTAAACAAATAGGGACTGCCAAAAAGCAGTCCCTACCGTTACGCAGATTAGCGTTTTTCTTTGATACGAGCAGCTTTACCCGTAAGGTTGCGCAGATAATAAAGTTTTGCACGACGGACAACACCGCGGCTGACAACTTCGATCTGAGCAATACGCGGAGAATGAACCGGGAACACACGCTCAACGCCGATACCATAAGAGATACGACGAACCGTGAAAGTCTCACGGACACCTACGCCCTGACGAGCGATTACGCGGCCTTCAAAGACCTGAATACGCTCACGGGTACCCTCGACGATTTTCGCATGAACGCGAACCTTGTCACCAGGGCCGAAAGCCGGAATGTCCGAGCGGAGCTGTTCTTTCTCCAAAGTTTCGATAATGTTCATTTGTATACTTCCTCCTTATTTCAGACGTTCATGGCCAGCGTCTTTCTGTACCGAAGTACTCCGCCCACTCAGAGGACCGTCCACATACTTTGTTAGTGTACCATAATTGCAGTTGCGTTTCAACAGTCTGTATAAAATTTTTTCAATTCACGCCCGCATCAGCTAACCCGGGCATCCATAGCCCGACGGACTACTGCTTCGGGAACATCGTTACGGCTGATAACCGTACCGATTCCCGTCATGAGCACCCAGTTGACTTTACCGCCGATCGTCTTCTTGTCATGGAAAATATCTATATACATCGCATCAACTGTACATCCTGCCGCTTTTACTGGCAGCTTCAGATCTGTGATCAGTTTCGTGACGCGTTCAGCAGCCGTCTTATCGATAAGACCAAGCTGACAGCTGATATCGGCGGCCCCCACCATACCAATTGCCACAGCCTCACCATGATTATACCTCACATAACCGGTCTCTTTCTCAATCGTATGCGCTATCGTATGGCCAAAGTTCAGTATCCGGCGCAAGCCAGCCTCCTGTTCATCCTGACTGACCACTGCCGCCTTGATCTCACAGGAACGCGCAATCATATGCGTTGCCGCCTCAGGCTCCAGAGCTAACACAGACTGCTGGTTCCTCTCGAGAAACTCAAAAAATTCCCGATCATAAATAATGCCATATTTGATGATCTCACCCAGCCCTGTATAGATTTCCCGCTTTGGCAGGCTCTGCATAAGCGCCAGATCCATGAACACCGCCTGCGGCTGATAGAATGAACCGATCAGATTCTTTCCCAGAGCATGATTGACAGCCACCTTGCCACCAACGCTGGAATCCACCTGAGCCAGCAGGCTTGTCGGCAGCTGGATAAACGGCACTCCACGCATATAAGTAGCTGCAACAAACCCAGCCAGATCCCCAACCACACCTCCCCCCAGGGCAAAAACAGGTGACTTTCGGTCCAATCCCAGCTCAATGGCCTTGGTATATAGCAATTCGGCTGTCGCCAGACACTTCGAGCTCTCACCAGCCGGAACCTCGACTACCACCGCCTGCAGACCAGCGGACTCCAGCAGTTCCTGTATCCGGCCAGCATACAGCGGCCCTACATTGCTGTCCGTTACAATCAGTGCCTGACGCGAGAACCCTGCCTGCTGCACAAAATGTACCAATTCCTCATCCAGATCATAACCAATGACAATATCGTAGCTTTTTTTGCCAAGATCTACCTTTACTTTACGCATGGATGACACCTCTCGATTTTAAGTAACGCTGAATAACCTCAACCACCTGCAACGGGGATAAATCACTCGTATCAACGGTATAATCGGCCTGCTGATATAAAGCCTGACGTTCTGCCATCAGCCTGGCAACAGCCTGCCGCCGATCTCCCTGATCAGCCTGATCAAGCACCGGACGGGAGCCGCGATGACTGGTCCTTATCAGCACGGCATCCACGCTGGCACTCAGACAGATGATGACGCCAGACTCGCGGAACCGGGCCATATTGGCCGGATCTTTCACGGTGCCACCGCCCGTCGATATCACCGCATTACGGCGTGCAGCGAGCCGGTCAACCAGCTGGCGCTCCTGCTCGCGGAAATAAGCCTCTCCCCGCTGTGAAAAGATCTCGGGGATACTCATCCCTGACTCAGCCTCAATCTGCTGATCCATGTCAATGAACGCCGATCCCAGCCGGGCCGCCAGCATCCGCCCGGAGCTGGTCTTACCCGTGCCCATAAATCCGATGAGTACGACGTTTCTCATACTCACCAGTCCTTTCCAATTCGTTCCCGGTAATGCTCGAGAGCTGATTTAACATCGACCATCGCATCCGAACCGAATTTATCACAGACAGCCTCCGCCATGACAAAGGCTGTCATCGCCTCGCCAACTACTGATGCAGCCGATACCGCACAGGTATCACTGCGTTCCTTGCAGGCCAGAACTTCCCTGCGGCTGGCGACATCAATCGAATGAAGCGGTGTCATTAGCGTCGGGATTGGCTTCATGGCCGCCTTTACGACGACCTCCTCGCCATTACTCATCCCCCCCTCAAGACCACCAGCCCGGTTTGTCTGCCGATAAACCTCACCCTGTCCATCAAGGAAGATTTCATCATGAATCTGGCTGCCGGGCAGCATCGCACACTGAAAACCGGCGCCAATCTCTACGCCCTTAATCGCCTGAATTGACATCATTGCCCCAGCCAGTTTCGCATCAAGACGACGATCCCATTGGATATGACTGCCCAGTCCAGCAGGCAGCCCCCGCACCGTCACTTCAAAGATTCCGCCCAATGTATCCCCCGCCTGCTTTGCCTCGTCAATCCGAATCTTCATCGCAGCCTCTGCGGTCGGATCATAGCAGTTCAGCTCCGAGTCCGGCTCCTGTCCAAGCAACGAACGATCGACCCTGGCGGGGTTGACTTCCACACCGCCAATGGACAGAACCTGCGATACCACCTCAATGCCCAGCGCCTGCAGAAAGGCCTTGCAAACGGCTCCAACTGCTACGCGCATCGTCGTCTCACGTGCACTGGACCGCTCCAGGATATCCCGCACATCCTCACGCGCATATTTCTTTACACCAGTAAGATCAGCATGACCCGGACGGGCTGCTGTCACCATCGGTCCAGATGGCTCACCGAACACTGCCATACGATCCGTCCAGTTGGCAAAATCCTTATTGACTACTCGCAAGGTAACCGGGCCGCCCAGCGTCTCGCCGAAGCGTACACCGGAAACGATCTCGACCTGGTCCTGTTCAATCTTCATGCGGCCGCCGCGCCCATACCCCTGCTGACGACGCGCCAAATCCTTATTAATTACAGACAAATCCAGCTTCAGGCCAGCCGGAAGCCCTTCCAAAATTGCTGTAAGACACGGTCCGTGCGATTCTCCGGCAGTCATAAAACGTAAGATACTCATTGCTTGATACACCTCTCATGGTTTCATTTTTTATCATTATTAACAGTTTAAGTTATCAGGGAGTATAAATCAAGTCTTCCCAACAGTAATTCATGTCTCCATAGCAAAGATATGCAGCAACATTTCACAATCCAGAAGCCCCTCTTTTACCTGTATCGCCGTCTGCTGTACGGAAATATACCGGTCTGAGTTCTGGATTTCTCGTAGAAACGCGAGCAAAGCAAAATAACTGCAATGAAATCTCAGCTGCACAGGCAGGACCTTTACACCATCCTGCGACTGAACTTTGCCCGGCGTCACGCTCTGCAACAAAACCTGATGACGGATAGCCTGCTGCTGCACCTCTGTTAGAAACCGTCCCTGCTCCAGCTGGTCCGGCAATGCCTGATCTGCCCGTAGCTGCTGCTCAAGCAAATCCTTCTCAAAGGCGGAAAAGTCCAAATGGGCATTCTGATAGTTCTCAACCGCCACCACTTCCGCCCGTACCTTCGCACTCTCTGCCTGCGCATCCTGGCGCGCAGATTGCAAAGGCAGCTCAACAAACTGATAGCATGCCAGTACCAGCAGCATGGACAGACAAGCCGCTGCTCCCAGCCATTCCCGTCCTTCCAGATTCCATCGTATCGTCATCCTGTATCCACCCTTTCTATATTTACAGATGAAGGCTTAGCTGAAAAGAGACTATATCCTTATCCACACTCGAAGACTTAAGCACCGGTCCCTGTGGGAAAAAATCACGATCCTGCTCAAATGCCTTGATATAATCTGCCAGGGCCTCAAAACTTACCGCCTGCCCTTTGATTTGCAGCACATCACCATCTTCCAGCTGCAACCCGTCCAGCCAGGCCCCTTCAGTCGTCATGCTCCCGAAATGTACCAATACACTGTACCATGGAAAATTCTTGGCTGACAATGTCTGCAGCTGCTGATTTTTAACATCGATTTCCTGCCGGACAGACTCCAGCCGTTCCATTCGCTGCTGATCTGGCCCCAGTTGTGAGAGATCCTGCTTTGCCTGCGCAGCCTCTTGTCGCGCCGCATAGAGCTGCCAGCAGCCCCAGCCAGTCCAGCCACTCAGAAAGAACAGCACGGACGCTGACCAGACCAGTGCCAGCCGGCGATAGTCCCAGCAACGCCCATCCCTGGACTGCGGTGCCTGCAGCAATCCACAGACTCTGTTGTTGGGGACCCGGTCCCCAACCGAAAAACCAGTGCTCTCTGCCGGTGCCATGATTATCAGTTCCGTCAGCGGCAGCTCTGCTGTAGTAAACGATTGCTGCCAAAGTTGCAGATCAGACCGCTCGACAGCCGCCGTCCAGAAGTCACCCTCTTTCAACTCAGCCTGCACCGTCTGGCACTGCTCAATATCCCAGCCCTGCTCTGCCGCCCTGGACTCCAGTTCCCAATAGGCAGCTTCCGTCCGCTCCTCAGCTGACATATCCGGTGGTAATCGCAGTACATACCCCAGCACCACTTCCTCCGGCAGAATCAGCAGCCGCGGCCACCCATCCCAACCCAGCTGTGCCAGCCTCAGCCCCGCCGCATCTGCAAACTGCGCCGGAAAATCTTCCGCCCGTACCACTTCATTGCCAATCCGAGTAGTTATCGGTTCTTGCACAGATTGCTTCACCAGCCAGCTGCCAGCATCCATCTGCCAAAGCATCAGTTGAATTGATGTCCTGCCAACCGGCAATAGACATACAACGGTATCCCCATACACAGATTCCCGTATCAGCGCATGCTGCAGCCGGCGGCCAAGATCCTTCAACCATAACACGCCCCGTTCCATCCATTCACCGTGCCCATCCACACCAGACATACCGTTCTCCTTTCTTTGTCGCCTGTTTTCTCAGTAATCCGCGAACCACCTTTTTATGCATCCAGCCGCCTGCAGGCCGCCAACACGCAGCTCCCGTCAGTATGAGCTTATCCTCCCGATATTCCGGCGTCACCCTGACTTCCATCTCTGGCATAGCGGCCGATGATTCCATAGCCCGATACTCATTAGAAATCCCCCGCCCCAGCTCATACATTCGCGCCTCCTGCTCCACCGCCCCTTCAGCCGCCAGCCGCAGATCCATTTCCTGCTGGTAGGCGATATTGTCACTCCAGGCTGCCCGTACAAAATAAAGCATTGCCAGCCCGAAGCCCAGCATCACCATCATGAGGCAAAGAGCTGCCAGAGACACAAACCCCTGCTGCCCATCCCCGCAGACTTCATGGCCCCGATAGACACTTTGCCTGATCCATTGGCAGGTATACTGCTGTCTGGAGCGTATAGACATGTTCCGTCACCTCACTCTTCCCCGTCAACCGAATAACATACAACCCCGCAGCTCCGGCCTCAGGCGTACAAGAAAACTCTGTTATCGTCACCGCTGCCAACGAATGATCACCAGTCATAGGCGCCGATGCATCTTCACATACCAGTTTATGTGTGCCCTGGATCGTGTTCAGCCAATACTCAAGGCGAACTTCCTGCTCCTTGCCCGCTGCATCCGCTGGCAGCGTCTTGATAATCTCGTAACCCTGTTTATCACCGGGCAATGGCCGGATTTCCCGCGCCTCAAGCATATCCTCTACCACGCGCTCAAATGCAAACTGCACTTCCTGTCGCAGCTCCGCATCAGCCATGATAGAAAGATAATGGTGCATTCCCCAAAGCGCTGCCGTCCCCAACGATGCCAGTAACATTACAATCATTGGTACTGATATCACCGCCTCCAGCAGTACAAATCCCCGCTGACACTGATTGCCGGCTCTCATACTCCTCCACTCCCTACGCGTCATAATTTCACCAACAACAATATATTCTTAATATAAACATAATTCAACATTCTCATCTTTATGTCCTGCTTAAAAATACAGCAATGGGCAAAGTGTGTTACATATATACACCTTGTCCCTGTCCGCTTTATGGGATTCAGCAATCCAGATAGAGCCTTCTCATTCAAAATATTACACAAAAAGCGCAGCAACGTGGATGTTGCTGCGCTTTTTGTGTAATACCAACTTTGTTTTAAACTTTATCTCACTCAAAATCTGCTGCGGCATTAAGTTCTTTCTTGCGCTGCCGCCAATTTGGGCAGTATTGATCCATACGAGCTTTAAAAGCGGGACCATGGTTGTATTCCCACAGATGCGTAAGTTCGTGGATCATGACATATTCCAGCGCCTCCGGCTTATATTTAGCCAGTTGCAAGTTAAGCCAGACCCTGGCTTTCACGACATTGCAGGTGCCCCAGCGGGACTTCATGTTGCGAATACGACATTCGGCAGCCTGCCGGCCGACAATAGCTTCACATTGAGGCAGCAGCACCGGTATTGCCTGTTCCATCATCCGGCGGTACCAGCCATGAACAATTTCGCGCCGCTGCTGCTGGGTCGCATAATCTGGCACATAGAGCAGCACCCGATTCTCTTTTTGATAGATTGCAGCCTGTTTCGCCACGGACGGACGCACGACCAGCTCGCGATACTCGCCCCAGACAGGGATTCTTTCCCCGCTCACATACTGCCGCCGCAACCGAATTGGCATTTCCCTCATCGCCTGCTGTTTCTTATTGACCCAGTCCCAGTTTTTAGTCAGGAAACTCATGATATCTGCCTGCGCCATCTGATTTGGAGCCGAGATTTCAATGTGTCCATCTGGTTTCTGTACGCGCAGATACATATTTTTCATGCGTTTGCGCGTAACTTTCACCAGCTGTCCATCATAAGAAAATAATTCTTCCATTTTATAGCCTCAGTTATGTGCCCGTTTCATGGCCTCATCAAAAATGGCCTGCAATTCCGAGCCATCAAACTGATATTTCTCATTGCAGAAATGACAGCAAACCTCGGCATGGCCATCGGTAACCAGCGACTGCAGATCTGTCCGCCCAAGACTCAGCAGGACTTCACTAATACGTTCTTTGGAACACTGACAGGAAAATGCCAGCTCCGTTGTCGTCATGTAGTGAATATCAAATCCTCGCAGGAGCTCGGCTATGATTCCCTTGGCATCGAGGCCATGCTCAACCATATGGGAGACGGAGTTCACCTGCCGCAGGTTGGCCTCAAGCTTATCGATGCACTCATCTGTCGCATCCGGCAGCGGCTGAATGATAAAGCCGCCAGCACCAATGCATTTAAAATCAGGGTTCACCAGAACCCCAAGGCCAACACTCGACGGCGTCTGCTCGGAGACATACAGATACTTCGTAAGATCATCGGCAATCTCGCCATCTGTAATCTCTGAACTGCCAGTGATCGGATTCTTCAGTCCGGTAAATCTGGTCACCGACACCATCCCCTGCCCGATACCACCGCCCACATCGATTTTTCCCAGTGCATTGAGCGGCAGGTTGACATGCGGTTCATCAACATAACCGCGCACAAAACCTTCTGGCGTTGCATCAGCAGTAACTTTGCCCAGCGGACCATCACCAGCAAATTTGATGGTCAACGCTTCTTGGTTCTTGAGATTCGCCGCCATCAGCAGTGCAGCAGTCATCGTGCGTCCCAGTGCAGCGGCAGCTACCGGATAACAGTCATGGCGTCGGATCGCCTCGTTAACAAGATCAGTCGTGACAGCCGCATAGATTCGCACACCGTCAGCCGTTGCCTTGACTAAATGGTCTTTCATATTCTGATTCCTTCCTTTGATTTCGTTGTCTTTCGATAAAAGAAAAGCCTTCCCAAAAAGCAGGAAGGCTTTTCTGTGCGGTTTACATCTTATATTGCATCAAAACTTCATCGGTGTCAATATCATAGATCCGGATCTCGCCATCCTGCAGGACAGCAAAGGTATTGCGTCCATCCTCCCGCTTGGAAAGCGCCGCAGAGCCGGGGTTCAAGAACACGGTCTGACCGCGCTTCTCGAGTACTGTAGTATGGATATGGCCGCTGATGAACAGGTCCGCCCGCAAATGCCGCGCCATCGCATCCTTTTCTGCATCCGACATGACGGTATCGCCATGTGTGATGATGATCCGTAATCCTTCCGCTACAACATAGGCATAGGGCGCTTCCACCGGCAGTTCCAGGCAACTGGCATCCACCGAGGAATCGCAGTTGCCCCTGGCTATGATAACAGGTACCGGGCAGGTGTTGATGCGCTGTACGAGTCCAGCCGGATTATAGTCTTCCTTCATTGGGTTACGTGGACCATGATAGAGGATATCGCCCGCATGCAGAATCATATCCGCATTCTGGAATTGTTTTTCCCAGGCTTTCTGCCAGGCCATCTCATGACCATGGGTATCACTGATAATACCAATTTTCATTATTCAGCCTCTTTTCGTCGCTCCAGTCAAAACAGGGACTCAGCCGATCTGTTTAAGCAGATTGGCCATCTCCATTGCTGCCATTGCGCCATCAACACCCTTGTTGCCAGCTTTCGTGCCCGCACGCTCGATGGCCTGCTCGATGTTCTCAGTCGTAACAACGCTGAAGATCGTCGGTACGCCGGTCTGCATACCGACCTGGGCTACGCCCTTGGAAACTTCATTGCAGACATAGTCATAGTGAGACGTCGAGCCACGAATGACGGCACCGAGACAGATGACAGCATCATACTTGCCACTCTCTGCCATCTTCTTGGCAACGACGGGGATCTCAAATGCACCCGGTACCCAGGCCACATCGATATCCTCATCCTTTGCTTCGTGGCGATGAAGCGTATCAAGTGCACCGCCCAACAGTTTGCTGGTGATGAATTCATTAAAACGAGCCGTCACGATACCAAATTTCAAGCCTTTTGCGGTTACAAAACCTTCGATTACATTTGCCATTGTCTATTCCTCCTAATTCTTTCTGTCTTATTTTAGAATCTCTTCGTTAAGCAGATGACCCATCTTTATCTTCTTGATCGTCAGATACTTCTTGTCAAACTTATTCGCATGGATCATGAGCGGCACGCGTTCGCTGATAGTCAGCCCATACCCCTCAAGCCCAGCCCGCTTGGCCGGATTATTGGTCATGAGCTTGATGCTCGTAAGCCCAAGGTCACAGAGGATCTGTGCTCCAATGCCATAATCGCGGAGATCCGGAGCAAAGCCGAGCTCCACATTGGCTTCAACGGTATCGCGGCCATCATCCTGCAAAGCATAGGCACGCATCTTATTGGCCAGGCCAATGCCGCGGCCTTCCTGACGCATATAGAGCACAACGCCCTCGCCAGCCTTTTCGATCGTCTCGAGTGCCGCATGAAGCTGATCGCCACAGTCACAGCGCAGCGATCCCAGCGCATCACCCGTGAGGCATTCAGAATGTACGCGCACAAGTACGTCTTTTTTGCCAGCCACATCGCCCTTAACGATAGCCAGATGACATTTGCCGTCCAGCTTGCTCTCATAGGATTTTATGCGGAAATGGCCAAACTTGCTGGGGAAGTCTACATCCGCTACCATGTCCACAAAATTTTCGGTACGCTTGCGATATTCGATCAGCGCCTTGACCGTGATCATATGCAAGCCATGCTCTTTGGCAAATTCAAGCAGACGCGGTGTACGCATCATATGACCGTCATCGTCCATAATCTCACAACAGAGACCGGCCGGATAAAAACCAGCCAGGCGCGCGAGATCGGTCGTGGTCTCAGTATGCCCGGCCCGACGCAGCACGCCGCCTTCGACCGAACGCAGCGGAAATACATGCCCTGGGCGGCGGAAGCTGGTCGCCTTTGCTTTGGGGTCCAGCAGTTTCTTCATCGTCTGACAACGCTCAAACGCAGAAATTCCGGTCTCGGTATCGTAGGCATCGATAGATACCGTGAACGCCGTCTCATGGTTATCGGTGTTATTGACAACCATCTGACCAATATTCAGTTCATCCAGGCGTTTGCCATCAATTGGAGTACAGATAAGTCCCTTGGCGTATTTCGCCATGAAGTTAATGTCCTCCGGGGTAACGGTCGCTGCAGCGACAATCAAGTCGCCTTCGTTCTCGCGGTCTTCGTCGTCAACGACGACAATCATCTTGCCATTCTTGATATCTTCGATGGCCTGCTCTACAGTTGCAAAATCTGCCATAATCTATTCTCCTATCAAAAACCATTTTCCATCAGAAATGTCCGCGTGAGTCCGCCGGACGCTGCGCCCGGTGCCGGACTGGCCGACAACATCTTCTCTACATATTTGCCCAACACATCAGTCTCGATGTTGATGGGACTGCCCGGCTTCTTACTGCCAAGATTCGTCACCTGACGTGTATGCGGAATCAGACTCACCGTAAAATCATGCTCTGTGATGGCGGCCACTGTCAGGCTGATACCATCGAGAGCGACGGAGCCTTTCTCCACGATATAACGCAGCAGGTCAGCTCCGGCAGCTACTTTCAGCAAAATGGCATTGCCTTCCTCCGTAAAGGATACGACCTCACCCGTGCCATCAATATGACCACTGACAATATGACCGCCAAGCCGGCTGGCGAGCGTCAGCGCCCGCTCCAGATTGACAGGGCTTCCCTTTTTCAACTCGCGAAATTCGGTGCAGCGGATAGTTTCCGGCATGACATCGGCCGTAAAGTAATTCCTGTCAAAACTCGTAACGGTCAGGCAGACGCCATTCACCGCAATGCTGTCCCCCTGCTGGACATCAGTCAGGACTTTCTCACATGAAACTGCCAGCTGTCCACCGCCAATGCGCTGAATATAGCCAACTTCTTCAATAATGCCTGTAAACAAAACTGTCACCTCCAGGTAGTCCTACTTCCTCGGATAGCCAGTCAGCAGGATATTGCCCGCCAGCTGTTCCATAGTAATGCACTCCAGTTCTACGGCCTCGCTCAGATGCGAAAAACCCGCACCTTCAACCGGTGTCAGTGCATCCTGCCCGCCAATAAGCTTGGGCGCGATGAAGGCATGGACCTTATCGACCAGTCCCGCGGCAAGCAGCGAGAAGTTAACCTGCCCGCCACCTTCGACAAAAACCGAGCAGATCTCCTGCGCTCCCAGCTTTTGCAGCAGCTGCCGCAGGTCTACGTGTACATCGCCGCCGGCTACAAGTATCTCTGCCCCGGCAGCCTGCAAAGCAGCCACACGATCAGCGGGCGCCTGCTCCGTCACTGCCACGATCGTACGGGCCTGACCATCGGTCAAAACCTTAGCCGCCAGCGGTGTACGGGCCTGACTGTCCACAATAATGCGGACCGGGTTCTTCCCCTTGCGGTCCGACAGTCTGGTCGTAAGGCTTGGATTATCCGCCAGCACAGTACCGATTCCTACCATGATTCCATCATATTTATCACGATATTCATGTACGCGATAGCGGGAAACCTCATTGGTAACCCACCGCGACTCTCCTGCCGCAGTAGCGATTTTACCATCCAGCGACATCGCCGTCTTGAGAACAACAAACGGCCTCTTATGCGCAATCCACTTAAGGAATACCTCATTGAGCCGGATGGCCTCTGACTCCAACACCCCACAGACGACCTCAACGCCAGCATCCTGCAATATTTGGATACCCTTACCCGCCACCAGCGGATTCGGGTCCTTCATGCCAATGACGACACGACGGATTCCTGCCTCGGCAACCGCCTTGGCACAGGGGCCGGTACGTCCATAATGGGCGCAGGGCTCAAGTGTGACATAGAGTGTCGCTCCCTGAGCCAGATTGCCTGCCATGCTGAGCGCATGGACCTCGGCATGTGGAGTACCGGCCTTGCGATGCCAGCCAGCAGCAATAATCCGCCCTTCGCGAACAATCACCGCTCCCACCAGCGGATTCGGCGTTGTACGCCCCTCCGCATTGCGGGCCAGCCGCAAAGCTTCCCGCATGAAATCTTCATCATTCAAATGATATCACCTCAGATTCTATACATTGAACATTGAAGACTGTGAATGAGACCTGAGAAAACAAAAAAAGCCATTGAAAAGATTTCTCTTTTCAATGGCTTACAATGCATGCAAACAATCGAACATGCCTTTTCTCCTCCCGACTATACGGTCGGCTTCGGAATCTCACCGAATCATGCTCCCAAAAGAGCTCGCGGGCTATACCGCCGGTGGGGAAACGCTCCCCGCCTCAAAGACAAATCTCAAGTAATATAATAGCACAGCTGTCCAAAATTGTACATGGTTTCCGTAAAATTTCTGGCAGCAATACCTCAGATGATCTCAATGAGTTCCTTGCTCGACTTAGTCAGGGGTTCGCAGCCATCAGCCGTAACCAGCACAGTATCCTCAATACGCAGTCCACCCCAGCCCGAGATATAGACGCCCGGCTCATCCGTAACAAGCATATTCGGCTGCAGTGCCTCGCAAGTACTGGCCAGCGAGAGGCGCGGTTCCTCGTGAATCTCAAGGCCCAGGCTGTGGCCAAGACCATGACCGAAATACTGGTCCAGATCATACTTTGCCAGATTCTCAACAACAGCCATGTGCACAGATTTGCCCGAGACGCCCGGCTTGATTTTCGTCAATGCAAGCCGCTGTGATTCAAGCACAGCAGCGTAGATATGGCGCTGTTTTTCATCGGCCCGGCCGATGCAGATGGTGCGGGTGATATCCGAGTCGTAACCAGCAGAGATCGCGCCAAAATCCATCGTCAGCAACTCCCCTTCTCTGATGATCTTATCTGTCGCGGTGCCATGCGGCAGGCAGCCACGCAGCCCCGAAGCCATGATGGTCGTAAATGACGGTCCCTCAGAACCATTCTCACGCATGCAGTTCTCCAGATGTGCCGCGGCCTGAACCTCAGTCATTCCCGGACGAATATAAGTTAACATATCCTCAAAAGCAAGATCGGCGATCCTGCAGGCTTTGCGGATATGCGCCAGCTCCTCAGCATCCTTGATCTGGCGCAGTGTATCAAGTTTCAGTGCTGTATCAAATTGAAGGCCCGTCAAGAGTTTAGTCAGTGTCGAGAAATCATCATAGATAAGCGCATTGCCCTCAAAGCCGACACGTTTCGCACCGATGGCTTTGACACACTCGGCAGTTTTCTGAAGCAGACCGTCCTTCTGCTGGACAAGCTCAAAGAGTGGTGCCTGCTGGGCTGCCTGTTCGGTGTACCGACTGTCGGTGATAAGCATCGCCTTTTCCCGGCCGATAACCAGCATCGTGTCATCGCCACGAAAGCCGCTAAAGTAATGCAGATTAACATACTTCGATACGATCACGGCATCCAGTTTGTTCTCATCCATCAAGGCACGCAGTGCCTGCAAACGATTCTCGATCATAATAGTCACTCCTAGTTCTATTTCATTGCTGCGATTATTGGTATTTATTTCCTGATTTTGTAGATAATGGCCTCCAGCGCAGCCAGATAGCTTTCCACACCCAATCCACAGATCTGGCCCATAGCAACCGGCGCCAGAACGGAGGTATGCCGGAACTCTTCCCGCTGATGAATATTGGAGATGTGTACCTCTATGACCGGCACATCGATAGCGGCAATGGCATCGCGAATAGCAATGCTATAGTGCGTGAACGCCGCAGCATTAAAGATAATATAGTCATACTGATGATTCGCCTGCTGTATCCGGTCAACCAGATCCCCCTCATGATTCGACTGGAAGCAGTCGAGTTCCAGCCCAGCCTCTTCAGCCCGTACCTTCAGGCAGTCTTCGATATCTTTAAGCGTCGTGCTGCCATAGATTTCAGGCTCGCGCGTGCCCAGCAGATTCAGATTTGGTCCATTGAGCACCAAAACGTTTGCCATAGTAATTCTCCCTTCTGTGCTCAGTAACGGATCGTGAAGCGTCTCTCATCAGACTGTGCGGGACGGGGCTCAAGTCCAAAGCTCTGTACTTTTATGAAATAGTTGCCCTCATGGATGCGCTGCTCGAGCTGGTCAACAGCTTCCTGGCTGCCCTGAATCTCCATCGTAACACTGCCGTCATCCATATTCTTTACCCAGCCGGTCATATCGAGTTCTGTTGCCTGCTGCTGCACATACATACGAAACCCGACTCCCTGCACACGGCCCGTGGCCGTACCGAAATAACGAACTAAATCTGCCATGATCCTCGCTCCTCTATTCTTCTGTACGCTTACGCTTCTATGTCACGCCGGAGAATCGTATACGGTTCTACCGGCTGTGTCATCTTCATCTGGACGATCTGCTGCGGATGTGGTGCCACATCCACATGTTCGCCACTGTCATCGATCATATCGGTGATTTGCTGACGATATAAGGGGCCTGTTGGCTGAAAAACCTCAATCTCCTGGCCCAGCTTCATATTATTGCGCTGCTCGACAATCGCATAGCCCGTAACCGGATCATACTCGCGGACCAGGCCGACGAAGTCTGAAGTCTGATCGTATGAAGTCTTACCGTAGATCTGATCTTCCGCAGTCGGCTGATGATAGTAGAATCCTGTTGTATAGGCCCGATGCGAAACCTTCTCCAGTTCATCCATCCACTCGCGGCGAACTTCAAAATGGTCCGGGTCCTCAAAATAACTGTCGATGGCCAGCCGATAGGCCTTTGTGACACTGGCGGCATAGTGGACACTTTTCATGCGGCCTTCGATTTTAAGACTGTCAACACCACTTTCAATGACATCGCGGATATTTGGCATCAGGCACATATCCTTGGAGTTCATAATATAGGTACCGCGCTCATCCTCCTCAATAGGAAAATACTTGCCCGGCCTCGTCTCCTCGACCAGCGCATATTTCCAGCGGCATGACTGCGCACAACTACCCCGATTCGCATCGCGGCCCGTAAAGTAATTCGATAACAGGCAGCGGCCCGAGTAGGAAATACACATCGCACCATGCATAAACATCTCAAGATCTACATCGCATTTCGTCCGGATCTCCCGAATCTCGGCCAACGACATCTCGCGGGCCAGAACCACCCGGCTTGCCCCGAGATCTTTCCACGCATTGACCGTCGCCCAATTGGTGTTGTTTGCCTGCGTACTCACATGCAGCTCCATGTCCGGGATCAGCTTGCGGCACATCATAAATACACCAAGATCAGCAACCAGCAGGGCATCAGCCTGAATCTCCTGCAGATACTCCAGATAATCTGGCAAGCCCTCAAGATCGCCGTTATGCGGGAAGACATTGACGGTCACATAAACCTTCTTCCCCCGGGCATGTGCGAACTCCATGGCCTCCCTGAGATCCTCGCGGCTGAAATTACCGCCAAAGGCCCGCAGGCCAAAAGACTTGCCACCTAAATATACTGCATCAGCACCATAGAGCACCGACATCTTCAATTTTTCCAGATTCCCTGCCGGGGCCAGCAGCTCAGGCTTTTTTATCATGCGTCATTATCCTCCTTGTCACGGCCAGTCCGTCACCGTGCTCTAATATCTCTGTGGCAAAAGGCGGAGCCGATACCAGTGTAATGTATTCGCGCAGCCGCTTCACAATGGTCTTATAGCGCCGGGGCGGCTTTTCTTCTGAACGAACATAGCCGCGGAACAATACATTGTCCGCCAGCACTACCGCCTCAGGAGTCAGCATGGGCTGTATCTTATGGAAATAATCCACATACTGCCCCTTGGCTGCATCAATGAATACGAAATCATACGGTCCCGCAGCTTCAGCCTGAAGCTGCGATAACATTACGCTGGCATCACCTCTGCGAACGTCGATGCGGTCAGCATAAGGTGACCGCGCAATATAGCTTTTAGCCAGTGCTGCCCGTTCCTCACTGAGCTCAAGCGTTGTAACCTGCACATCAGGTGCGCTGTTGGCAGCAATGAGCAGCGTCGAATAGCCGATAGCCATGCCGATTTCCAATACTCTGTGCGGGCGGCATTTCCGTACTTCCCCGAGGAAAGTGCCGCGTCCATATTCATTGATAATCGGAACATGATGCTCAGCTGCATAGGCCTCCATCTCCCTGAGTAATGTCTCCACGTATAAATCTCCTAAATCCTGCCGGTCAACGAAACTGGTTAACGGCTGCTTCATGATCGCTATAATTTTTCGAATAATGGTTGTGTCCCTGCCGGTCAGCCACAAAGTACAGGTAGTCGGTATCCGCTGGATAAAGTACCGCCTTAATAGCTGCCATGCCAGGGCTTGCAATCGGGCCTGGGGGCAGTCCCTTGATCTGATAGGTATTGTACGGCGAATCAATCTGCGTATCCTTTATGGATACGTCTTCCTTGGGCCCATCCAGCAAATACTGCAGCGTCGTGTCCGATTGCAGCGGCATGCCGAGCTTGAGCCGCTTAAAGAATACCTGAGCAATGATAGGGCGGTCTTCTGCGTACAGGGCTTCTTTCTCTACCAGTGATGCCAGCGTAATGAGGTCATGAATAGAAATATCCTGTTTCTGGGCCCGAGCCCGCAGTTCCGGTGTGAGCCGGTGGTCAAAATCATCGGCCATCATTTTCAAAATCGAATCCACAGAGGTCTCCTCATGCAGTTCATAGGTGTCGGGAAACAAGAATCCCTCACAAGCATAACGGAGATCAGGCTTGCGCTCAATATAATCATAGGGAGCATAGTTCTTAGCCTTGTCCAGAAACTCCTGTTCATCCACCAGCCCCTGCTCTGCCAGCCTTTTGGCAATATCGCGGACACCAAACCCTTCCGGAATTGTAAACTTCACCACCGTCGTATCGCCAGTGGTCAGCTTCTGCAGAACCTCATCAGCCTGCATGCCAGGATGCAATGCATACATACCTATTTTAAACCTGCTGGCCACACCATTCTGCCGGGTCTTCCACCAGAACGAGAACTTCCCATCCAGGACCCCATGGCGCACAAGTTCATCACCAATGTCGCTGGCGCTCATGCCCGGCTTAACCGAAAGATAGATGACCTGATCCGGGTTTAGGTTACGCTGATGCCCGGCCGATGTGCCAAAAACCAGCATACAGCTGACCAGCAGCACCACCACCAGACCACCAGCAACTCCAAGCCAGCGTTTCCAGGTCATCTTATCGCTAAATACCGCCAGCTTGTCCTGCCAGCTGCCAATGCCAATTTCATCCCCTGACAACCAGCGAACCAGCTTGTCTTTCGCTTCCCTGACTTCCTTGAGTTCTGGAAGTTTCGCTCCCACAAAAACATCTCCTGTCCCGCATATTTTATTCTTCAATACATAAACAAAAGCCGCCATTCTTTCCAGAATGGCAGCTAAAGTGTCCTGCATCAGGAAAGCTTATTCCTTCTCCGATTCTTCCACCAGAGCGTCATAGGCTTTCTGAACCGCCTCGAACTCTTCATCCGTCGGCTCAATATATTCCTCTTCACCCTCGTCGTTCTTCACGATCTTGGCAATCAGGACATCTTCATCCTCATCTTCACAACCGCAGCCGCAGCCACAATGCTCATGTTCGTCATCTTCGTTATGAATACCAACCAGCAGCGCATACTTCTCTTCGCCTACCGGGATAATCATCTCTTCTTCATAGTAATACTCGTTACCCTCGTCGTCCGTCATGACTACAACTACGCCATCATCCTGAACATCGTTCTCTTTATCTGCCACAATAGTCACCTCTTTCAATATAGCTTTACAACTACCTGCATTTTATCCTATTTCAGTGAAGGCTGTCAAGCCAGCCCTGCAGGATAAACACCGCCGCCATTTTATCGATGACCTTCCGCCGTTTCTTGCGCGACACATCAGCCTCGATAAGCGAGCGTGTTGCCGCAACGGTTGACAATCGCTCATCCCAAAAATGAACCTCAACATCCGGATAGACCTTCTGCACTTCGGCCATGAATTCCTTCACAATCGTACAACGATCGCCCTCTGTTCCGTTCATATTCTTCGGCAGCCCGGAAACCAGCGACTTCGTCTCATACTCGGTCATGAGCTCGCCCAGCCTGGCCAAATCATCCTTCATGTTTTTACGGCGAATCGTTTCTACGCCCTGTGCCGTAAGCCCGAGCAGATCGCTGACCGCGATCCCAATTGTACGGTCACCAATATCCAGTGACATATAACGCTTCATTTATGCTGCTCCAAATATGAACGCACGAGTTCTTCGAGAAGCTCATCGCGCTCCAGTTTGCGAATCTGGCTGCGAGCATCATTATGGCTCGTCACATAGGCCGGATCTCCCGACAACAGATAGCCAACCAGCTGATTGATGGGGTTATACCCCTTCTCTTCCATTGCCTTGCAGACGTTGTGGATAATCGTTTCGGCCTTATTGTCATCGTTGCCGAACTTGAACATCATAGTTTCTTCACTGACCATATTCGCTACCTCCCGAAAATACTTTCGCTCTTATTATATTACCATATCCTACAACGTTTTCCTAGAAAATATATGAAAGCGGCATAAAAAGAGGCTGCCGTACAAGCAAGCAGAATAAACTCCTTGCGCACGACAGCCATCGTAATATCATTCCCTGTCCCGAAGATCAGAGCATCTCTTTTTTAATCATGTATTCGGCAATCTGCAGGGCATTCAGGGCCGCTCCTTTGCGGATCTGATCACCACAAACCCAAAGATTCAGGCCATGTTCGATTGAATAGTCTTTACGCAGTCGGCCGACCTCAACATCATTTTTGCCCGAAGTCTCAAGCGGCATCGGATATTCCTGCTCATCCGGATTATCCCTGACGATGACACCTGGGAAAGCTGCCAGCACCTGCTTCGCCTTCTCTACGCTGACTTCATCCTCAAATTCGACGTTCACGGATTCGGCATGACTGCGATAGACCGGCACCCGGATTGTCGTTGCCGTGATACGAAGACTATCATCACTCATGATCTTCTTCGTCTCATCAATCATCTTCATCTCTTCTTTGGTGTACAAGTTATCCTTGAACACATCAATCTGCGGGATAAGATTGAACGCAATCTGATAATGCTTTTTGAGAGCTGCTCCTGGCAGGATATTCGCGGTAATTTCTCTGCCAGCCACGCTGTCCTGCACCTGCTGCTCCAGCTCGGCCATCGCTTCTTTGCCGCCGCCTGATACAGCCTGATACGTAGAAACGACAATACGCTTGATTTTGGACACATCATAGAGTGGCTTAAGGGCCATAACCATGATAATCGTCGAGCAGTTTGGATTGGCGATGATCCCTTTATGCTGGCTGATGGCCTCCGGGTTTACCTCCGGCACAACCAACGGCACTTCCGGGTCCATACGGAAAGCACTGGAATTATCGATGACGACCGCTCCTGCCTTGACAGCTGCCGGAGCAAAAGTCTTGCTGGCTGCGCCGCCGGCAAACAGGGCAATCTGGACATCCTTGAAGGAGTCTTCCGTAGCCTCTTCCACCGTGTACTCCTTGCCCATGAATTGAATCTTCTTACCAGCGCTGCGCTTGGATGCAAGCATTTTGAGGTTAGCAAACGGGAAGCTGCGTTCCTCAATAAGATTCAGGAACTCCTGACCAACTGCGCCGGTGGCGCCAAGAATTGCTACATTGTACTTTTTCATGACTAACTCATCCTTTCGATGGTTGATAGCATATAAACTCAAAATTCCAGCAGTTTGTCCAAGCCAATAGTCAAGCCAGTGAGGCCGCGAACTTTTTGAGCAGCCAAAACAACGCCCGGCATAAAGGATTCACGATTCATGGAATCATGGCGAATAGTCAGTGTCTGCCCCAGCCCTCCAAATATTACTTCCTGATGGGCAACATAGCCCGGCAGACGGACACTGTGGATGTGCATACCTTCATAATCCGCACCGCGAGCACCCGACAGTTTTTCCTTTTCGTCCGGATGTCCCTGATGATGTGCCTTGCGAACTTCAGCCATCATTGCTGCCGTCTGTACCGCCGTGCCGGATGGAGCATCCAGTTTGTTATCATGATGCAGCTCGATGATTTCCACATCCGGCATATATTTTGCCGCCTGCCGGCACATGACCATCATGAGTACTGCGCCAATGGCAAAGTTAGGGGCGATTAAACCACCGACTTTTTGCGTCTGTGATAGCGCGATGAGCTCCGTAATTTGGGCTTCCGTGAAACCTGTTGTCCCAACAACTGGGCAAATCTTATTTTCAATGGCAAATTTAGTATTATCATAGGCCACATCAGGAATGGTGAAATCCACCCAAACATCTGCTGCAACACTTAAGACATCTGCTTTGTCATTAAATACAGGTACACCCGCGACTTCTTTTTCAGTTGCAAAAGCGAGAGCATCATCGAAGCGGGTATCGGGTGTGCCAGGCTTTGTGACTTGAATCTTAGGTTTAGTTGTCATGGCTTAGTCCTTCTCATTTAGTGCAGTTAAAACGGCGTTACCAAAATCGGTAAATTGTGATTTTGCTTTTGCGTGGTTGTAGTCAAGTGCATGTTTACCCATGCCCATAACTTCCGCGTATGCGATAAAGTTTGATATAGGTACGGGTATTTCCTTGTAACCA
>ERZ650307.527-NODE-527-length-21473-cov-14.761182_pt1 | contig 21473 bp, 23 predicted proteins | sample MGYA00376243_ERZ650307 | MGnify/ENA primary metagenome ERZ650307 (study PRJEB26733, sample SAMN07839242) | wastewater metagenome | biome: urban; feature: artificial channel; material: waste water | place: USA: North Carolina | collected 2016-03-31 ... | reverse complement strand
AAAAGTGGCGCAATACAACGAAGGCAAGTAGGTCGATTTAGCGGCGCTTACATTTCGAGTGATGGTTAATACACAAATTACGGAGGTTAATGATGCATTTAGTAATAATGCACGAAACGGGATTTTTGGTGGCTATCCTGTTGTAAAGCGTTCCAATGCGGACGACATTAAATATGCAAACTACCCAGGATACAAAGCTGGTCGTGCAGTTGGAGAATTCCTGGGTGTTATTGAGGGCGCTAAATTTAGATCTGTGCCTACTGTAGTTATGTCAACGTTATCCATTACTCAACAAGAGGTAATCACGAACAAAAATCACTTTGCAACCAAGAGAGCCGAAGGCAAGCTATATGAGCTGTTTAATAATGTAGCAATCGAAATTTGTGAGTACATGGCAACAACAACGGGCCACACAAAAGAGGCATTAACCGCAGACGAAATTGCTGATGTGTATCGGGCCGAGCGAATTATTTATTTAATGCTCACTTTAGGTACTGGTTACTTACAATCAGACATCACCAAAATAATTAAAAAGCAAAAAAATGAAAATGCGAAGCCAACGCATGATGATTTGTTCAATCAATTCAAAAAAAGTAGCAGAGCCACCAGTATTCTAGGTAGTCAAAAAATAATCCCAGAAATTCTAGCTAGGTATGATGCCAAATAAAACTAGAATGCCCCTTTAATTTAACAAAGGGGCTTTAATGTAGTGGTAAATAATTGATTTAATGGCTAAATTTTGATTTATCATTTATCTTGGAAAAGGGAGCAAATCAGCGATATTGCATTCTAACGCGCGGGCTAGCATGTAAGCCTTTTCCAGTGTGATCTTGGTTTCGCCTCTTTCTATTTTTCCTACATAGCTCCGATCAATTCCGGCAATCCAAGCCAATTTTTCTTGCTGTATGCCTTTACTAAGCCGTACTGTACGTAATTTGTCGCCAAAGGCCGCAGATAGTTGCTCCAAACTTTCCATTAATCCTCCTATTTATTTAGGAGAAATATCTGTTTTTTGCTCTTTGATGTCCACTGCGCTATTGCCACTCCACATGGCCACGGTTTATTATCCAACAGTACTTGAGACACGGAATATAAGCATCATTCGTGTGTTGATCCGTTCTGTTTCATAAATACTAATCGCAAGGGGGTGGTTAATGAATGAAATTAAAGCGTTTCCATCGTATCGTCATTTGGATACTGAATTTTTTGTATCCAAAAATATTGAAAATGATGGTGAGCATGCAGTCATTGTAAAAGTTAAGAATCCGAGTGGATATTCAATTAGGACGGTTAATGGTGTACCAGAAATTACGGTTTGCCTCGATGCGGCAGCTTTTGATAGCTGGTTGTATATGTGGGCTGCATGGCGGTTGTTTGGTGAACATCCAACACCCAATAACACTGGGCCGAGACAAGATTACTTTGCTAATTAAGGAGGAAACATGAGCATTACACAAGCAATTGCATATCACGAGAAAACCAGTACTTATTGCTATGAGGTGGCGGAGTTTGAAAATGATCCGGATGCGCCTGTTTACATTAAAATACGGAATCCGGGGCCATTCGAGTTACATAAAAATCCGTATGAAAGCGAAGTGATTTTTACTATAAATCCAGAGGCATTTGATGTAATTGCAAAGGCATGGTTAAAGCGGCGACAGTTACTTTAGTGTGATGTAAAAATACCGGCTAAGGTGGGCCGGTATTTCAGCTGTGGTGCATTAAGCCGGCTATAGTAGACTTATCACTATTCATTATTTCATCAAAAACAAAGATTTGAAATCAGAAAGAGTAATGTCATCATCTTTATATGACTCCAACAATAATCCCATACGAGTCCAGCTGTTGATGATTTCATTATATTTCTCCCCGGTTTTAGTGGCTCGTCGCATTGCTGTGTCTAATATTGATTGGTCGAGCTCTGAGTCAAGGGAGAAAACGCCTGAAATTTCAAATCTATCGAGTCTTCCTGCTTGGTAAAGAATATAATCTGCAACCATCTGACTTTCTTTACGAAATGATTCCCGAGTTTTATCAATATATCCTGATTCTACGCTAAAGGTTCGTTGTGTATGAAATACTAACCATTTAATTGTATCTTTGTTAATTTTGCATTCTTCGGCATATGTTTGAAACGTTTTACGATAAATGCCAGCGGTATATCGTTTTCCAGCTATTTTCTCTAAAGCTTCAATATATAAAGTTGGATTTTGTTTAAAATGGCTTGTTAAATTATTGGCAGGGAATACCCACGGTGATTCAAATTTGTAGTTTTTAATACTGGACAGCACCTTCTTAGCTTCATCATTTAAGGGGAAACGGTAATATGGAAGAGCATTTTTTAATTTGCTTGCGGCGTCCTCATCATTCCAAGTTATATCGCTACAATCTTCTGAAACTTGGTTCCATTCAATCTGAACTACTTCCTCTGGTCGCCAACCGGTAAACAACAGGAATCTGAAAAAATGACTTGCAATAACAGCTGCTGATGACGTTGTGTGTATATATTTAACACCGTCAGTGTATGTTTCTAATTGCTCTAGTGCATTTAATAAAACTTTAATATCAGAAGTATCTATACATTCTTTTTTTCGACGTGAACGACCCCCATTTACATTCCAACGTTTATCTGTGTTAATAATCAGCACTGGATTAGTTAATAACAAAGGGGTTTGGCTATTCGCTTTTTTATATTTTACAAGCGCATAGGTAAATAAGATATTAAGAACTTTTAATGATTTATCAGCCATAAACGGAGTATTGACCAAGGTAATTCGTTTATGTTCTTTGATAATATCTTCCTGACAGATATTTTCTACTCGTGTTTTGGTGCGCAATTTAGGATCTAATCTTTCTATGTGCTTTCTATAGTCTGCGGCTGTCTGTGGTTTTAACTTTCTTGCGTTCAGATAATCAGTTAATATGGAGTCTACTGTTATTTTTTCTTCATCTTTCAATTTAGCTTTTATGGGATCGAGCCCATTAGCTAAATAATTCTTATACTCTTGCGCTATATTACGAGCACTATCAAGATACATTTCTCGCGCATTACCAACAGACCATGTACTTTGCGTTCGGTGAGGATCTCCATCATTAATTACCCCACGCACAAAAAAGGTCATTTTTCCACCAGATGATAAACGTAGGAATAATCCAGTAGAGGCATTATGTAGATCCTTGATGATAGCTGGATCAGGGTTTCCATTGATGCCATCGAATTTGTCATATTTTCTCAGTTCATTAATCCATGTCCTCGAGAATTTATGCTGTTTGCTTAAATACATATGCGGCATGCCTGTTTGATGATTTCATCTTAATTTCATCATATAGCATTTTTGTGAGTAATTTTCACACCATTTTCACATGAAATTATATAAAAAATTAAATAATTAATCGCGGGAAAACAAAAACCCAACAGATAATCCCTATATAAGGCATTGAATCTATGGGTTTTATTTAAAATTTTAAATAATATTATATCTTTAGTGGGTCAACGGATATCATTTTGACAAGGAATTATGCGTCTTGCCAGCATGCAATTGCCTCCTTCACGGTGAACTTGCCTTCCAGCAGTGAACGACCGAGGATCACGCCACCAACACCAGAGCCTTTCAGTGCCTCGATGTCAGCAATACCACCGATACCGCCAGATGCCTGCCAGTTGATTTGCGGGAATTGAGCTGCTAAATCACGATACAACGCGACATTACTGCCTTGCAGTGTGCCATCGCGGGAGATATCGGTGCACAGCACATGCTTCAGACCCACTGGCAGATAATGCGCCAGCAGAGCTTCTATGGTAACACCACTGTCTTCTTGCCAGCCAGCAACGGCAATTTTGCGTTGACCTTGCGCATCGATGTTCACATCCAGTGCCAGTACAATTTTATCCGCGCCGTATTTTTCAACCCAACCAGCCACTGTTGCGGGATCTTTCACGGCAGTAGAACCAATCACCACTCGATTGGCACCTGCATCTAACAAGTCGATCACGTCTTGCTCGGTTCGCACGCCACCACCGATCTGCACTGGCGCTTTGGTGTTGGCCAGCAGTTTACGGATCACGGTGAGCTGACGTTTGGTGCTGTCTTTAGCGCCATCGAGATCAACTAAATGTAGCTGTATTGCACCCTGTGCCACGTAGTCATCAAATCGGCCTTGTGGATCAGCTGAATATTCGGTTTTCTGACCGTAGTCTCCCTGATAGAGGCGAACTACTTTACCGTCGATTAAATCAATAGCCGGAATAATCATTACATCTCCAGGAAATTACGGATCAGTTGCGCACCCAGTTTGCCTGAGCGTTCAGGGTGGAATTGCGCACCGAAAAAGTTATCTTTACCCACAACCGCACTGAAAGGTAAACCATAAACACAGCGAGCCAGTGTGGCTTCGGTGACTTCCAGCGCGTATGAATGCACAAAGTAGAAATAGCTGCCGGAAGGAATGCCGTTGAACAGCGGATGTGTGCCATCGTGCTCAATCTGGTTCCAACCCATGTGCGGCAAACGCAAATCACCGACGTGCATCAGCTTCACTTTACCGGGAATAATGCCCAGACATTGAATATCAGCTTCGCCATCCATGCTCTCTTCAGACGCTTGCGCCAGCATCTGCATACCGAGGCAGAAACCCAGCAGCGGCTGTTTGGCTTCGCGGATCAAATCAACCAGTTTACGTTCCTGCAGATTACGCATCGCGGCCTTCGCGGTGCCGACACCGGGCAGGATCAGCTTATCGGCAGATTTAATGTCAGCTGCATCGCAACTGACAATCGGCTCAACGCCTAAACGTTGGATCGCCATTTTTACTGAAGACAGGTTGGCACAACCGGTGTCAATAATAGTCAGTTTCATGCTGAACCCCTTACAGAACACCTTTGGAAGAGGGCAGTTCAGTGCCTTCTACTTTGATCGCCTGACGTAATGCGCGACCAAAACCTTTGAACAGCGCTTCTACCTGATGATGTGTATTACCTTCCGTCACAGACAGATTCAGCGTGATCGCCATGGCATCGGTCAGTGAACGGAAGAAATGTTGCACCATCTCGGTATTGAATTCGCCAACCTGTTCACGACCAAAATTCGCATCAAACACCAGGAATGGACGACCAGATAAATCGATAGCCACTTGCGCCAGACATTCATCCATTGGCAGCAGGAAGCCAAAGCGACCAATACCACGTTTATTGCCCAGTGCTTTTTTCAGTGCTTCGCCCAACGCCAGCGCTGTATCTTCAACTGTGTGATGATCGTCGATATGCAAATCGCCTTTTACGCTTAATTGCAGGCTGAATCCGGCATGCGTGGCGATCTGATCCAACATGTGATCAAAAAAGCCAATGCCGGTAGCAATTTGATTACCACCAGATTTATCCAGATCGACGTCAACACTGATCTGCGTTTCCTTAGTATTTCTGATCACGTGAGCTTTGCGGCCTTTATTCAGCAGCATGTCACGGATGTGATTCCAGTTGCAGGTCTCTGGATTATAACGAATTCCATGAATACCCATGTTTTCTGCCAGCTGCACATCGGTAATGCGATCACCGATCACATACGAGTTCGCATGATCAATGCGGCCTGAATGCATATAATCTTTTACGATGCCGAGTTTCGGTTTACGGCAAGTACAGTCTTCATGTGGGAAGTGCGGGCAAATCAGTACTGCTTCCCAAGTTACACCTTGTGATTCAAAGATATGCATCATCAGGTCTTGTGGTGGCTGGAAATTTTCCAGCGGCAGGCTGTCAGTGCCGAGACCATCCTGATTGGTCACCATCACTAAAACATAACCCGCTGCCTGCAGTTCACGCAGAGCCGGGATAACCATTGGTTCAAAACGCAATTTATCAAGACTATCAACCTGCTTATCGATCACAGGTTCTTCAATCAAAGTACCGTCGCGGTCAATGAAGAGAAATTTTTGCTTTTGGCTCACGGCGTTCTCCCTATCAGGCCAGTGATTGCAGAACGGTTAATACCGCCTGCATTTCTGCTTCGTCACCAATCGTGACACGCACGGAATTATCCAGCATCGGCTTATTCGCGAAATCACGCAAAATAATGCCTTGCTCAACCATCGCGGCAAACACTTTTGCACTCTCGGCAAAACGGATCAGCACGAAGTTACCGTTGTCATCATAGATGTCTTTCACACATGGCAAACCAGCAATATCAGCTTTGAATTTTTGCTTCAATTCATTCAACCATTGGATACGCTTACGCATAGATTCCAATCCAGCCGGGCTTAATGCCTGAGCGGCGATTTGAGCAACTGGCTCAGCAATCGGGTAAGGCGCAATGACTTTCAGCAGTAAGCCAATTACTTCTGGGTTGGCAATAGTGAAACCACAACGTAGACCCGCCAGTGCAAAACCTTTAGATAAGGTACGAGTGATCACTAGATTAGGATAATCATTGATCAGATCGATCATGCTGAACTGCGGGCAGAACTCGATATAGGCTTCATCGACCACGACAATGGCTTTGTCCTGCGTCGCATTCAGCACTGTGATCAATTTTTCACGATCCAGTACCGTACCAGTCGGGTTATTTGGTGAGCAAAAGAAAATAACCTTCACACCATCCAGCTGTTCCAGAATAGCCGGAACATTCGGCTGGAAATCGGCTAATGGAGGAACAGTACGGATGCCAACACCACAGGTTTCCGCACTGATGGAATACATACCATAAGTGGGTGGGCAGATCAGAATCTCTTCCTTGCCTGGCTCACAGAAGGTGCGCACCAGTAACTCGATCGCTTCGTCAGAACCACGGCTGACCAGCACTTGTTCCGATTGCACACCGGCATAGGCGGCATACGATTCAATAACCTGCGGTGGCTGACACTCTGGATAACGATTTAGACGGCTGCTATCTAGGGTGTATTGTTCGCTTTTTGGTGCTTCGTTCGCATTTAGGAAAACATGACCTTTTCCGCCGATACGACGTGCAGAAAGGTAAGGCGTCAGATCTTGTACACGCTGACAGGCTAGTTTTGTTAAGCGGGTTGGAGTTGCCTGACTCATTATTTCGCCTCCTGGCTGTTAATGCTGTCCATACGAATAGTAACGGCACGTTTGTGTGCAGTTAAGCCTTCGGCATCGGCCATGGTTGTAACCGTCGTTGCCAAACCAGCTAAGCCTTCAGCGCTCAGTTCCTGAACGGTATAACGACGTTGATAATCAGCCAAACCAAGGCTGGATGCAGTTTTCGCATAACCATAAGTTGGCAATGTGTGGTTGGTGCCACTGGCGTAATCACCAACAGATTCTGGCGTCCAGTTGCCTAAGAAAATCGAACCGGCATTTTCCAACTGACCAAGTAAAGCGCGTGGTTCAACCGTCTGTACGATCAAATGCTCAGGTGCGTATTCATTGGAGATAGCACAAGCTTCTTCCAGATCGGCACAAATGATAGAGCGGCTGCTTTCTAATGCTTTACGGGCAATATCAGCACGACTCAATTCCGCCAGTTGTTTTTCCAACTCAGAATCGACCTGATTCGCCAATTCAACCGATGGTGTGACTAAGACAACCTGAGAGTCTGGGCCATGTTCAGCCTGAGACAGCAAGTCAGAAGCCACAAATGCAGCATTTGCTGTGTCGTCCGCGATGACCAACACTTCAGATGGGCCTGCAGGCATATCAATCGCAGCACCACGGAAATCCATACTGACCTGACGTTTCGCTTCGGTTACCCAAGAGTTCCCCGGGCCAAAGATTTTATCAACTTTTGAGACTGACTCAGTGCCATATGCCATGGCAGCAATCGCTTGTGCACCGCCCATGGTGTAGATTTCACTCACACCACACAGTGTTGCGGCATAAATGATTTCATCAGCAATCGGTGGTGGTGAACACAAGATAACCTTGCGGCATTCGGCAATTTTCGCCGGAATAGCCAGCATCAAAACTGTCGAAACGAGTGGCGCACTACCACCGGGAACATACAAACCAACTCGGTTAATCGGTTGATAGTGAAGCTCGCAACTCACACCAGCTTGAGTATCTAAAGAGAGTGGAGTGAGTTTTTGTGCCTGGTGGAAAGTAGCTACATTACGATAAGCATGTTGAATAGCGGCTTTCAGTTCCAGGCTGGTACGTTCACAAGCCGCTTGAATAGCTGCGTCACTTAAACGTAAATCACCATCGCTGACTTTATCGAATTTGGTGGTGAACTCACGCAGCGCGCTATCACCTTCGGTACGAATACGGTTCACGATGTTGCTGACAATGCTCGTGATTTCCGCTGAATTACTCATGGCTGGGCGGGTCAGCGTCTTGCGACGCTGTTCCGTATCCAGATTTGCCCACTGAACGATCTGCATATTCTGCTCCCGTTACATCATCATTTTTTCGATTGGCAACACCAGAATAGAGCTGGCACCCAGCGCTTTCAGTTTTTCCATGGTTTCCCAGAACAGGGTTTCAGTCGCAACGACATGCATCGCTACGTGTGTGCTGTCACTGGCCAGTGGCATAACAGTTGGGTTTTCAGCACCTGGTAACAGAGCAGTAATTTCGGCCAATTTGTCTTTTGGTGCGTGCAGCATGATGTATTTGCTTTCACGGGCTTGCAGCATACCTTCCAGACGCGGCATCAAGCGATCAACCAGTTTTTGTTTTTCTGGATACAGTTCAGTATCAGCCTGAATTAACGCAGCTTTAGAACGGTAGATAACCTGAACTTCTTTCAGGCCGTTAGCTTCTAATGTGGCGCCTGAAGAAACCAAATCACAGATAGCTTCAGCCAGACCCGCGCGTGGCGCGACTTCTACAGAGCCCGTCAGTAAAACTGGTTTGAAAGAAACACCTTGCTCGGCCAGAAAGCGTTTCAGCAGGTGAGGGTAGGTGGTCGCAATTTTTTTGCCTTGCAGTGCTGAAACACCAGTCCATTCTTCTTCACGAGGAACAGCCAGAGACAGTCGGCATCCACCGTAATCCAGATCTTTCAGCTTTTTGAATGCTGTTGGCAGATTCAATGACTGACGTTCCAGCATTGTTTCTTCCAGCACGTTTTCACCTACAATTCCCAGGTCGACAACCTTGTCCATTACCAGGCCAGGAATATCGTCATCACGAACGCGCAGAATATCAATTGGCATGTTTTCAACATGCGCGATCAAACGATCTTCGCGCAAATTGATTTTGAAACCACAGCTTTTCAGCAGTTCTTGAGAATCCTGACTCAGGCGACCTGATTTCTGCATTGCGATGCGCAGACGTTTGCTATCCATAGTTATATCCTTGTAAATGAAAAAACCCTCGGAAGTAGTGGCTTCCGAGGGTTAAGTGATTGGCTTGGGAACCACTGGGAAGTCACTTTGTGTCTTCCAGCAGCAATCCTCCTGAAAGACTATTCTGGATGATGGCGATGATGATGGTGCACAGTCTTCAGTGAGGTCATAATGGTTTATGTTGCTTCTTTATTGTCCCAATGGCATACAAAATACCGTGCCTGACAAAAAATGCAAGCACAGATTATCGTAAATAGATTTTTGAATTAAATATCACTAATGCTGCAATATTATTCATATAGTGGGATGAGTAATATGTTTTTTATTTTTGGCTTATTTTTTGTACTAATTGGCCGATAATATACCTAGATACCCTGCTATCTAGTGAGGCGATAACTATGCCCAACCAAGATATGCTTTTCCCAATACTACCGCGGCCTACACCGCCGGTTAATCTAAATGATATTGTGCATCACGATGTTCCCCGTGTGGAAAAGCAGACGGAAACGCACAAAATTGATACGGAGCAACATCATCCTCAGCAGCAATCACATGGGCATCATACTGAGTTCCACTCTCAAGATGAGACTGCTGAGAAAGAAGAGGATACCGAAAAAAACTCAATTACACCGGATGACGATAAGCATCCGGAACATATAGATATTTTTATCTGATTTTTACACTCTTCAATCACAAGTTCGCGGTTAACCACTGAAATGATACAATCCAGATACTATTAACTGCTGAATTGGATCAGGGCCTGTGTCATTGCAAACTATCTGGCATAAACAACGTTGGCAGCGTCAGATATGGCTGACGACACTACTTGCCTGTTTATTGATAGCCATCCTCATCAGTCTCTCGTCAGGCAGCTACCAGATTGGTTTAACCGATTGGTGGCAGGGCTTGTCGGAAACACAGCAGCAGGTGATCTGGCAACTTCGCTTACCGCGCACCTTGTTAGCTATAGCCGTGGGCGGCGGGCTGGCACTTTGCGGCGCTGTTCTACAGATATTACTGCATAATCCTGTTGCAGAACCCGGCCTGATTGGCATCTCTAGCGGTGCAAGTTTACTGGCGGTCTTGCTTATTTTTGCCGGACATCAGTGGGGAATCATAATTCCCGCCTGGGGTATCAGTGTCTCGGCGTTTGTAGGGGCATTAATCGTTACATTATTGCTACTTCGATTGTCACAGCGTGGTCAAATGGGTGGAAGTAGGCTACTGCTTCTTGGTGTCGCTATCGGCATTGCCAGTAATGCATTAATCACTTGGTTACTCTATTTCTCCGATGATCAGGCTTTGCGAGAGATCATGTTCTGGATGATGGGAAGTCTCGCATATGGGCAGATCCACCCAGCATATTGGTGGATACCTTTTATTCTGGTGTGCGGATGGTTGTTATGTCAGCATCGCCAATTGGCACTTCTGCAGTTAGGTGCTTATCAGGCGCAATTGATGGGGTTAGATTTACGCAAAACGCATCGCAAACTGGTTTGGGCTATTTGTTTTATCAGTGGAATGTGTGTTGCACTGGCTGGAGTGATTGGCTTTATTGGTTTGGTCGTTCCTCATTTATTGCGATTAGCCGGCAAAGACGGCCCAGCATTTACTATTCCTGCATCTATTGTGGCCGGTAGTTTATTACTGTTGATTGCAGATATATTATCGCGTTCTTTAGTGAGTGCTGGTGAGCTTCCCGTTGGAGTGGTCACTGCCACAATCGGTGCGCCGATCTTCATTTATCTTTTGGTACGTCGTCATGCTGTCGCTGGTTGATTTTTCGGTTAAGCAGCGGGTGGGGCCTCTTTCTGTTTCTGCCGCTGCAGGGCAACACATTGCGCTATTAGGGCCGAATGGCAGTGGCAAATCCAGCTTATTACTTGGCATCGCCGGGCTGATTTCGTCACAGGGTCAGGTTGAGCTGGAACAACAGGACATTCGTCAGTGGACAATGCAATATGCCGCTATTAAAAGGGCGATGCTGCCACAGCGTACCGCACAGTTATTACCAATCGCGTGTTATCAGGTGATCGCTTTAGGTGCTTCACCGTTAAACTGTAGTGCCAGTGCGATTCAGTCGGCCATAGAGCAGGTTTGTTTACGGCTGGAACTGCTCGATTATCTGGAACGCGATTTCAGCCAGTTATCTGGCGGTGAGCAACAACGGATCCTATTAGCCAAAACATTGCTACAAGTCTGGCCCACATTAAACCCGCAAGCACGTTTGCTGCTATTGGATGAACCGCTGGCTGGTCTTGACTGGCATCATCAGATCACGGTGTTGACAGTGCTCAGAGAACTTACGCAGCAGGGAATGACGGTCCTTACATCGATCCATGATTTTAATCTGGCGGTAGCGCATTGCGATATCATCTGGTGTTTGCAGCAAGGTAAGCTGGTTTTTTCTGATTCAGCGAATCAGTTCGATGAACATTTAATAGAACAAGTTTTTCGTCTTAAAACAATTCGTAGTCAGGCTGATGGTCAGACTGTGTTTATTCCATGGCGTGTCAGTTAATGATCCCTGCCTGTCAAAAGAGGATGTCAATGTGAAACCAGGAAACACCGGTTTATATCGGGTATATAAAGCAGGCATTTATAGCATGCAGGGTATTAAAGCCGCATGGCAACATGAAGCTGCTTTCCGTCAAGAAGTGATCTTGATGTTATTGCTAACGCCAGCAGCGTTCATTGTCGGTGATGGGTTAACACAAAAGCTATTATTACTCGTTCTGGCTTGGTTGGTGGTGATTGTTGAAATCTTGAATTCAGCTGTTGAAGCCGTCGTTGACCGGTTTGGCGGTGAAATGCATACCTTATCTGGTCGGGCAAAAGATATGGGCTCTGCGGCAGTGTTCATTACACTTGTTCTCAATGGCGTAGTCTGGCTAGCGGTCATTGGCCAAAACTGGTTAGGGTGGTGGTAACTGTTTTTACTTGTTGCGCCTGGTAATGAGTGATAGTATCCGCGCCGCTATTAAAGCGGTATTGGACGGTCGCATCTAGTACCAATCATTCATAAATTAAAAGTGAGAAGACTATGTCTATTGTATTCCAAGCTGAAGTTCGTGCAGACCTGGGGAAAGGTGCGAGCCGCCGCCTGCGTCGCGCTGAACAAATTCCAGCAATCCTGTACGGTGCAGGTCAAGAAGCTGTATCTCTGGTTCTGGATCACAACAAAGTGATCGTTGCTCAAGCAACTGACGCGTTCTACGCTGAGCCAGTAACTCTGGTTATTGATGGTAAAGAAGTTCAGGCTAAAGTTGTAGCAGTACAACGTCACCCTGTTAAACCGAAAGTAGTTCACCTGGACTTCATTCGCGCGTAATCCGCTGATTGCGTAAATAAAGGCAGCCTCGGCTGCCTTTATTTTTTGCAGTCAAAAGTACATCTCTGTTTGCACCCATCATCGCATTTCATTAGACTTTCGCCCGACATGTTCGAATGTAGCGGACATTGCCTTTCACTTTACTTCAATATCAACAAGTGACACTTGGTGTGTGTCACCACTGTAAGGATAAATCATGCCTGTTATTACACTTCCCGATGGTAGCCAACGTCCGTTTGATAATGCCGTCACTGTATTAGACGTCGCTGCAAGCATCGGTGCTGGTTTAGCTAAAGCCTGTATCGCTGGTCGCGTTAATGGTGAATTAGTTGATGCGTGTGAACTCATCGAAACTGACGCCACGCTTTCAATTATTACCGCCAAAGATCAGGAAGGCTTAGAGATTCTGCGTCACTCTTGCGCGCATTTGTTAGGGCACGCCATTAAACAATTGTGGCCGCAGACCAAAATGGCCATCGGACCGGTTATTGATAACGGTTTTTACTATGACGTCGATTTAGATCATATGCTGACAGAAGAAGATGTTCAGGCGCTAGAAGCCCGAATGTTAGAGCTGGCACAAAAAGACTATGACGTTGTAAAAAAGACAGTGAGCTGGCAAGAAGCTCGCGATGCCTTCGAAGCACGTGGCGAAACCTATAAAATTGCCATTCTGGATGAGAATATCTCCCATGATGACAAACCTGGTTTGTATCATCATGAAGAATATATTGATATGTGCCGTGGTCCGCACGTACCAAATATGCGTTTTTGTCACCATTTCAAATTGCAGAAAACATCAGGCGCCTACTGGCGGGGTGATGCAAAAAACAAAATGCTGCAACGTATTTACGGCACCGCATGGGCTGACAAAAAACAGCTGAATGCTTATCTGCAGCGTTTAGAAGAAGCAGCTAAACGTGATCACCGTAAAATTGGTAAACAACTCGACCTGTATCATATGCAGGAAGAAGCACCAGGTATGGTGTTCTGGCACAACGATGGCTGGATTATTTTCCGTGAACTGGAAACCTTTATCCGCCAGAAATTGCGTGAATACGATTACGAAGAAGTAAAAGGTCCATTCATGATGGATCGCGTGTTGTGGGAACGCTCAGGCCATTGGGATAAATATGCCGATGCGATGTTCACTACTTCATCAGAAAACCGTGAATACGCGATTAAGCCGATGAACTGTCCAGGACACGTTCAGATCTTCAATCAAGGTCTGAAATCTTACCGTGATCTGCCGTTACGTATGGCCGAATTTGGTAGCTGTCACCGTAATGAGCCATCCGGTTCTCTGCATGGCCTGATGCGTGTTCGTGGTTTTACACAAGATGACGCGCATATTTTCTGTGCTGAAAATCAGATCCAGGACGAAGTTTCATCTTGTATCCGTATGGTGTACGACACTTACAGCACCTTTGGCTTTAAAAACATCGCTGTAAAACTGTCTACCCGTCCGGAAAAACGCATTGGTAGTGACGAAATGTGGGATCGTGCAGAAGAAGCACTGAGCGAAGCATTGAAGCACAACAATATCGAATTTGACCTGCAACCGGGTGAGGGTGCCTTCTACGGTCCGAAGATCGAATTTACTTTGCATGATTGTCTGGATCGCGCGTGGCAATGTGGTACTGTGCAGCTCGACTTTGCATTACCTGGTCGATTAGGCGCAACTTATGTCGGAGAAGATAACGACCGTCATGTGCCAGTCATGATCCACCGGGCAATTCTTGGCTCCATGGAACGCTTTATCGGTATCCTGACTGAAGAAACTGCCGGATATTTCCCTCTGTGGTTAGCTCCATTGCAGGCAGTAGTGATGAATATCACTGATAATCAGGCCGATTATGTGAAGCAAGTGGTTAATACTTTGAATGAATCAGGCATCCGAGCAAAAGCGGACTTGAGAAATGAGAAGATTGGCTTTAAAATCCGTGAGCATACTTTGAAACGCGTTCCTTACATGCTTGTCTGTGGCGATAAAGAAATGGAAGCAGGCGAAATAGCTGTAAGAACCCGTAAAGGTGTTGATTTAGGTAAATTCAAAGTAACTGATTTAGTAGATAAGTTACGCAAAGAAATCAGCACTCGTATATTAAATATTGTGGAGGAATAAACTATAAACGGCGCAAAGAAAACTGGAAAACAAGCACCACGTACTCGCATCAACGGTGAGATTCGTCTAAAAGAAGTTCGACTTGTCGGCCTCGAAGGTGAAGCACTCGGTATTGTCTCTATCGAAGAGGCATTAGATGCAGCAATTAAAGCTGGTGTAGACTTGGTTGAAATCAGTCCAACGGCTGAACCACCAGTTTGTCGTATTATGGATTTTGGCAAATTCCTCTATGAAAAGAGTAAATCTGTCAAAGAACAAAAGAAGAAAACCAAACAGATCCAGATCAAGGAAATTAAATTCCGTCCTGGAACTGATGAAGGCGACTATCAGGTAAAACTACGCAACCTGATTCGTTTTCTAGAGGAAGGGGATAAAGCCAAAGTAACACTGCGTTTCCGCGGTCGTGAAATGGCACATCAAGACCTCGGCATGAACGTCCTGGAACGCGTAAAAGCTGACCTGGAAGAACTTGCTGTAGTGGAGTCTTTCCCTCGTGTGGAAGGTCGCCAAGCTGTCATGATGTTAGCCCCGAAAAAACGGTAATTAGGCTTTCAAGTAGAACGACCATCAGATCTCGGTTTGGTGGTTTTTTTCGCCTGATTATATTACTGGCAAATACAATGCGGAGTTCGTATGCCAAAAATGAAAACAGACCGTGGTGCTGCGAAGCGCTTCAAAAAAACCGGTTCCGGTGGTTTTAAGTGCAAGCACGCTAACAAGCGTCACATCCTGACCAAGAAAACTACCAAGCGTAAGCGTCACTTGCGTGCGCCAGGCATGGTCGCCAAACCTGATTTGGCTCGAGTTTCAGCAATGCTGCCATACGCATAAGGGAAGGATTGACAAATGCCAAGAGTTAAACGTGGTGTGACTGCTCGTGCGCGTCACAAAAAAGTTCTGAATGCAGCCAAAGGTTATTATGGTGCTCGTTCCCGTATTTACCGTGTAGCTGTTCAAGCAGTTACTAAAGCTGGTCAGTATGCTTACCGTGACCGCCGTCAGAAAAAACGTCAATTCCGTCAATTGTGGATTGTGCGTATCAACGCTGCAGCTCGTTTAAACGGTCTGTCTTACAGCCGTTTCATCAACGGTCTGAAGAAAGCTTCTATCGAGATCGATCGTAAGATCCTTTCCGATATCGCAGTTCATGATAAAGCGACCTTTACCGCACTGGTAGAGAAAGCGAAAGCCGCACTGGCTTAATCAAGACGTTGCGAATAGGGAGGCGAAAGCCTCCCTTTTTTTATCTGTATTTCCCATCATTCTGTTTTATTTCCTCGATTTAGCCTTTTCTTGCTCATGATCTGTCAGTTAATTGTATTCATAACAACTGAATCTGTGATTCAGTCTTTTGATTGCCTTATTACCGATTTATACTAGGCGGTTATGATCAAAGCGTAATTGGTTATCGCTCGACAGAGCAGCAATCTGCAGAACAAAACCTTGTACAGACAAGGGTAATGAGGGAAACATGCAGCAACTAGAAGAAGTCGTCGTCAGTGCACTGACGAAAATTACCGAAGCTAATGACAATAACGCGCTGGAAGCGTTACGTGTTGAGTATTTTGGTAAAAAGGGTGTTTTTACTGAACAGATGAAATCACTGGCTGGTTTATCAGCAGAAGAGCGTCCGGCAGCAGGGCAACTGATCAATCAGGCTAAAGAAAAAGTTCAAAACGCATTAAATGATCGTCGTGAAGCATTAACCTCTGCTGAGTTAGCTATCAAGTTAGCCGCAGAGACTATCGACGTGTCGTTGCCTGGTCGTCGTTTTGAAAATGGTGGTATTCATCCTGTTACCCGCACTATTGAACGCATGGAGCGTATTTTTGGTGAACTGGGCTTTACGACTGCATATGGCCCAGAGATCGAAGATGACTTTCATAACTTTGATGCGTTGAATATTCCCGGGCACCATCCTGCGCGCACTGATCATGACACTTTCTATTTTAACCCAACACTAATGCTGCGTACTCACACCTCTGGTGTGCAGATCCGTACAATGGAAAATCAGCAACCGCCAATTCGCATTATTGCGCCGGGTCGTGTTTATCGTAATGATTACGATCAGACGCATACCCCTATGTTCCATCAGGTTGAAGGTTTGCTGATTGATGAAAATATCAGTTTCACTAACCTGAAAGGGATCTTGCACGATTTCCTGCGTAATTTCTTTGAAGAAGATTTACAGATCCGCTTCCGTCCATCTTATTTCCCGTTTACAGAGCCAAGTGCTGAAGTGGATGTTATGGGTAAGAATGGCCGTTGGTTGGAAGTGTTAGGCTGTGGCATGGTGCATCCGAATGTACTGCGTTCAGTTGGGATTGATCCTGAGAAATACTCTGGTTTTGCCTTCGGAATGGGGGTTGAACGTCTGACAATGTTGCGCTACGGCGTTAACGATTTGCGTGCGTTCTTCGAAAATGACCTTCGTTTCCTCAAGCAGTTCAAATAAGGATCAATCAACATGAAATTTAATAAAGCCTGGATTGATGAGCTGGTTCCAACCTCCTTGTCTGCCGAAGAACTAGCTGCACAGATCACTATGGCTGGTCTGGAAGTCGATGGTATTGAACCTGTTGCCGGTAATTTCAATGGTGTAGTTATCGGTGAAGTGGTTGAATGTGCACAACACCCTGACGCTGACAAATTACGTGTTACCAAAGTAAATGTTGGTGAAGCAGAGCTGCTGGATATCGTTTGTGGCGCGCCAAATTGCCGTCAGGGTCTGCGTGTTGCTGTCGCAACGGTAGGTGCTGTATTACCAGGTGATTTTGTTATCAAAAAAGCCAAACTGCGTGGTTTACCATCTCACGGTATGTTGTGTTCATTCTCTGAGTTGGGAATTGGTTCTGATCATAGTGGTATCATTGAACTGCCTTCTGATGCACCAATTGGTACTGATGTACGTGACTATCTGTCGCTGAACGATTCTTGTATCGAAGTTGATCTGACTGCTAACCGTGCTGATTGCCTAGGTATGTTAGGTCTGGCTCGTGAAATTGCCGTGTTAAATCGTTGCGCATTGAACGAACCAGAGATCAAACCAGTTGCAGCTACGTTGACTGACACTTACCCAATTAATGTGCAGGCAACAGCTGATTGCCCGCGTTATTTAGGCCGTGTATTGCGTGGTCTGAACGTAAAAGCAGAAACACCGCTGTGGATGCAAGAACGTCTGCGTCGTTGCGGCCTGCGCTCCATCGACCCGATTGTTGACGTGACAAACTATGTTCTGTTGGAACTGGGTCAGCCGATGCATGCGTTTGATCTGGCGAAATTGCAAGGTGCAATTCAGGTTCGCCGTGCAGCTGCAGGTGAAAAGCTGACACTGTTAGATCAAACCGAAGTTTCTTTGCGTGATGATACGTTGATCATCGCTGATGACCGTGGTGCTATCGCGATGGCCGGTATTTTCGGCGGTGCAGATACCGGTGTCGATGCTGAAACCACCACTGACATCATGCTGGAATGTGCCTTCTTCCAACCACTGTCTATCACTGGTCGTGCCCGTGTATACGGCCTGCGTACAGACTCTTCTCATCGTTTTGAGCGCGGTGTTGACCCACAGGTTCAATACAAAGCGATGGAACGCGCTACAGCCTTGCTGCTGGAAATTTGCGGTGGTGCTTGTGGTCCGGTAATTGATCAATCTGCTCCTGATGCGTTGCCTGCTGCTAAAACTGTAACATTGCGTCGTGAAAAGCTGACTAAACTGGTTGGTATCGCATTTGATGATGCCGAAGTAGTCGATATTCTGACCCGCCTTGGTTTGCAGGTTACAGCCACTGAAAGCGGCTGGGTTGCTAATGTACCAAGCTGGCGCTTTGATATTGCGATCGAAGAAGATTTGGTCGAGGAAATTGCCCGTATTTACGGATATGACAATATTCCTAATATCGCGCCGGAAGCGCGTTTGACGATGTCTGAGCATAAAGAAGCGGAACAACCACTAAAACGCTTGCGTGATGTATTAGTGGCTCGTGGTTTCCAGGAAGCCATTACCTACAGCTTCATTGATCCAAAAGTATTGTCATTGTTGGAGCCAACGGCTGATCCAATTGTTCTGCCAAACCCTATTGCATCAGACATGTCGGCAATGCGTGTATCTCTGCTGCCTGGTCTGCTGGGTGCAGTAGTGTATAACCAGAATCGTCAACAAACTCGTGTTCGCCTGTTTGAGTCTGGTTTGCGTTTTATTCGTGATGCCAGCGCAGAAAATGGAATTCGTCAGGAAACCATGCTGGCCGGTGTTATTACTGGTAACGCAGCGGAAGAAAATTGGACGATCCCAAATCGTGCAGTCGATTTCTTCGATCTGAAGGGTGATGTTGAAGCTTTGCTGGAACTGACTGCGAATACGGATGCGTACCGTTTTGTTCGTTGTGAGCACCCAGCTTTGCATCCTGGTCAGTCTGCTGTAATAGAATTTAATGGAAAATCAGTAGGTTACATTGGCGTCATTCATCCGTCGCTGGAGAAAAAGCTGGGCTTGAAGAGCAAAGCTATTGTATTTGAAGTGGAATTAGCCGCAATTCTTCAACGAAATATCCCTTCGTTTGCCGAGGTTTCTAAATTCCCAGGTAACCGTCGTGACTTAGCAATTGTGGTCGACCAAGCAATTTCTGCAGATGATATCTTACGATTAGCAAGAAAAGTTGGCGGAAATCAGGTAGTTGGCATAAACTTATTTGACACATACCAGGGTATTGGTGTGCCGGATGGCAAAAAGAGTCTGGCATTCAGTATCGTTCTGCAAAACACAGAACGAACTCTGGAAGATAAGGAGATTGCTGAAACAATGGAACGCGTTGTCGATGCACTCCGAGTAGAGTTCAATGCTACTTTGAGGGACTAGCTATGGCCTTGACCAAAGCCGATATTGCAGAACATCTTTTTACTGAGTTGGGTATAAGTAAACGTGACTCCAAAGAACTGGTAGAAACGTTTTTTGAAGATATCCGACTGGCCCTTGAAACTGGCGAGCAAGTGAAAATATCTGGCTTTGGTAATTTCGAACTCCGGACGAAAAATCAACGTCCGGGGCGAAATCCGAAAACAGGCGAAGATATTCCAATCACTGCAAGACGAGTAGTAACCTTCCGTCCTGGACAGAAGCTGAAATCCCGGGTTGAGCACGCGAGACCTGTGGATGATGATGACCGTGACGGTGGTGATGAATAAACAAAAAGGCCAGTCTTAGACTGGCCTTTTTGTTTTATACGGTTTGAACGTAGCGTTATTAATCAGCAAATAAATTCATCAAATTTATCTGGCGGTGATTTTGGTGCCGGTTTAACTTTGACTATAGATACATGAGCTAATCGACGAAGTAGTTTTTTACCGTTCCACTCTTTTGTTGCCACACTAAAGCAAGCCATCTGTAATTCATCCAGCTCAGTTTTTAGCTGAGCATAGAAAGGTAGCTGTTCCAGGCAAGTGAAAGGCTGAGCGCAACGTTGCGATGCCCATACTAATAATGCCTGATAAGCTAAAAGTGGATCGTTTGTCAGACAGGAGCGTTTGAGAGTTTTCCATAATTGATAGCGTTCATAACGCATACGAAGCGCTTTTCTGTAATACCAGAGAATTGCCAGAATGGGCGTCAATAGTGCAATGATGCCTCCCGCAATAAAGAATATCTTTGGCAGTAAACTGCTCCAGAACTGTGTGCTTGCTGATGGTTTCTTTTGCGTAGAGGGGGGGTTAGCTACTGGCTTAGTGTTGTTTGCGACGATAGAGGCCATAAATTTACGTTCATCGAGTGATGCAATTTGCGGCCGATCACTAATCGTATTCCACCAATTTAAATGTATTACCGGTGTTGCGAAGGCGATATTTTTTTCCGGAACAAAGATCTGTTTAATGATTTTTTTACTGATCAGCATACCATTTTGATATTGCTGTTCATCTTTTGCACTATCACGATACACCTTTACATCAGTAATAACTGGGGTTGGTATGTCGGGGATTTGTTCTGGAATGTTATTAATCCCCGTTAGTGTGATAGTCCGGGTTAATGGCTGACCTGTTTTGGCATAGCTCGTTTGTGGTTCCCATCGTTCTTCAATGGTAATGCCTGCGCTCGGTAACCACTCTTTTTCTGAGCCATGAAAAGAGGAGGGTATCGATTTAACTTCGATAATGTGTTCATCGGATATCTGTTTACTATCGGAAGCCAGCGTGGCCCCAGACAGGGTTAATGTTCCTGTTTTCTCTGGAATAACAATGTAGTTATATGACAGCGTTTCCTGATAATGATCAGCAAATATTTCTTTGTCTTCAACAGGATCACCTGCAGGAATAATTTTTAGGCCTTCTATCTGAGGAATAACTGGCGGTCTATTTTCTGGATCTGCCCTTTTAGCCATTGTTACTGTGTAGGTAAGAAGTTCATCTTTATACGCACTTTCAGCACTGATCTGACTTTCTAATAAATGAACCGGTTCTAATGCTTCCGTTTGTTCTGGCGATGATTGATCTGTATAAGAGATCTGATTTGAATTGGTATCATTGACCGTTATAGTGACCGGTTGCGTTGCACTATCAGCAACTTTTAATGTAGGTATCGTAATTTCACCGGCAGATACCGGTTGTAAAGGAATAGTCCAACTAGTTTCTGTTGTAGATGCATGGGCAATTTGCAAATTACCGATGATGAAATCTTTAAACAGTGGTCTGATATCAAGGGAATCATCACTGAGATTGGCATCAGCGGTAAGCAGGGCGAACGCATGAGTGTCTAGTTTTTGAGCGATACGGATAATCCGGCAATCA
>ERZ650307.524-NODE-524-length-21488-cov-22.234265_pt1 | contig 21488 bp, 18 predicted proteins | sample MGYA00376243_ERZ650307 | MGnify/ENA primary metagenome ERZ650307 (study PRJEB26733, sample SAMN07839242) | wastewater metagenome | biome: urban; feature: artificial channel; material: waste water | place: USA: North Carolina | collected 2016-03-31 ... | reverse complement strand
GCTGTACGCTGTGGACACGCCTGGATTCCCGCCTGCGCGGGAATGACGCGGTGTGATGCGGCGCGGGGTTCGTCGTGGCGCATGAACCCTGGTATTTCAAGGTGACTGGCTATAGCCGCCCGACTTTATCTGCCTGAATTCTGTGTGCTGAACTGCATTACAAAGGACGCTCCATGCAAGATCCGCTTATCATCGCCGGCCGCGAATATGGTTCGCGCCTGTTGGTTGGCACCGGCAAATACCGTGACTTTGCCCAAACCGCCGAAGCGCTGGACGCTTCTGGCGCCGAAATCGTCACCGTGGCGATTCGCCGGGTGAACCTGGGCCAAAACCCGGACGAGCCCAACCTGCTCGACGCCCTGCCCAAGGGCCGCTACACCCTGCTGCCCAACACCGCCGGCTGCTACACCGCCGACGACGCCGTGCGCACCCTGCGCCTGGCGCGCGAGCTGTTGGACGACCATCGCCTGGTCAAGCTGGAAGTGCTGGGCGACCCGACTTCGCTGTTTCCGCACGTCACCGAAACGCTGAAAGCCGCCGAAACGCTGGTGAAAGAAGGCTTTGACGTGATGGTGTACACCTCGGACGACCCCATCGTCGCCCGCCAGCTGGAAGACATCGGCTGCTGCGCCATCATGCCGCTGGCCAGCCTGATCGGCTCGGGCATGGGCATTCTCAACCCGTGGAACCTGCAACTGATTCTGGAGCAAAGCAAGGTGCCGGTGCTGGTGGATGCCGGCGTGGGCACCGCCAGCGATGCCGCCATCGCCATGGAGCTGGGCTGCCAGGGCGTGCTGATGAACACCGCCATTGCCGGCGCGCAAGACCCGATTCGCATGGCCCACGCCATGCGCCTGGGCGTGCAAGCCGGCCGCGAGGCCTATCTGGCCGGGCGCATGCCGAAAAAGCTCTACCACGGCAGCCCCAGCTCGCCGAGCGCCGGGTTGATCACCGCCGGCAAATAAGCTTTGCGGCGATGCGGGCGGCTTGGCTTGCCCGCGCTGTCCGCTGCGTTTTACTGGCCATTCGCGCGCCCGCTCATGCCGTCCCGTCGCCAAGGCGATCATGGCCAGCGCGCGCTGGCCGTGGGGCGCGGTGCGGGTAAGCTCGGCGGACACGATGCGCGCCCGCCTATCCTTTCTGTCACTGTCGCCTTACCGCGACAGCCCTTGTTGTCGCCCCCTTCAGCGCATCCATCTGTTTTACAAAGCCGGCTTGCTGGTTTACACTCTTTGGCTCAGTGTAGTATTTTTTAATTTAGATAAATCTTAAGGATTGGTGATTTTTCATGCCCAGCATTCGCGTGAAAGAGAATGAGCCGTTCGAAGTGGCCATGCGCCGTTTCAAGCGCTCTGTTGAGAAAACTGGCCTGCTGACCGAGCTGCGCGCCCGCGAGTTCTACGAGAAGCCGACCGCCGAGCGCAAGCGCAAGCTCGCCGCTGCCGTCAAGCGCCACTACAAGCGCCTGCGCAGCCAGACCCTGCCGCCGAAGCTGTACTGATCTCGACAGATCGTTCGACTGCTCAGTCGCGACTGCACGAAACCGCGAGCGCAAGCTTCGCGGTTTCTCTATTTCTGGCCTGGCGTTTGCCCGGCCTTGCCTTTGCCCGTTTAGCGTCGCCAACCAAATTTAGCGCGAGATGCACGACCGCAGACTGCACACACAGTCAGGCAAGCACGCCAGGCAGGTTTTGTTAGCGACTCTTTGGCCGCCCGCCCGGCCCTGACATTCTGGAGCATCTCATGAGCCTGAAAGCCCGCATCAACGATGATATGAAAGCCGCCATGAAGGCGCGCGAGGCCGAGCGTCTGGCCACCATCCGCCTGCTGCTGGCGGCCATGAAGCAAAAAGAAGTCGATGAGCGCATCGAGCTGGACGACGCCGCCATCATTGCCGTGGTGGACAAAATGCTCAAGCAGCGCCGGGATTCGGTGACGCAATACGAAGCCGCCAATCGCCAGGATCTGGCCGATCGCGAGCGCTTTGAAATGACCGTGCTGGCCGACTACCTGCCGCAGCCGCTGAGCGAAGCCGAAATCGACGCGCTGATCGAAGCCGCCGTGGCCAGCACCGGCGCGGCCGGCCTGCCGGACATGGGCAAGGTGATGGGCGCAGTCAAAGGCCAGATGGCCGGCCGCGCCGACATGGCGGCGGTGTCTGCCCGCATCAAGGCGCGGCTGACGCGCTGACGCCAGCCAGGGCGGCGCGATGATTCCGCAGGATTTCATTGACCAGTTGCTGACCCGCGTTGACATTGTTGACGTGGTGGAGCGCTACGTCCCGCTGAAAAAAGCCGGCCAGAACTACATGGCCTGCTGCCCGTTCCACAAAGAAAAAAGCCCGTCGTTCTCGGTGAGCCCCAGCAAGCAGTTTTACCACTGCTTTGGCTGCGGGGCGCACGGCAACGCCATCCGCTTTGTGATGGAGCACGCCGGGCTGGGCTTTATCGATGCGGTGAACGAGCTGGCCGGCTCGGTGGGCATGTCCGTGCCGCAAGCGCCGGCCTCGCCGCAGCAGCAACAGGCGGCGCGCCAGCGCCCCAGCCTGCTGGAGTGCATGGGCCAGGCGGCGCGCTTTTACAAGCAGTCGCTCAAGCGCTCGCCCGAGGCGATTGCCTACCTGAAAAAACGCGGGCTGACCGGCGAAATCGCCGCGCGCTTTGCCCTGGGCTATGCGCCGGACGGCTGGACGCCGCTGCAACAGGCGTTTGACGACTATCTGGACGACAATCTGGTGGAGTGCGGCCTGGTGCTGCGCCACGACGATGGCCGCCGCTACGACCGCTTTCGTCATCGCATCATGTTTCCGATCCGCTCCAGCCGTGGCGACATCATCGGCTTTGGCGGGCGGGTGCTGGATCAGGGCGAGCCAAAATACCTGAACTCGCCGGAAACTCCGCTGTTTGAAAAGGGCCGCGAGCTGTACGGCCTGTACGAAGCGCGCCAGGGTATCCGCGACGCTGGCCGCGTGCTGGTGGTGGAAGGTTATATGGACGTGGTGGCGCTGGCGCAATACGGCATTGACTACGCCGTGGCCGCGCTGGGCACCGCCACCACGCCCACCCATGTGCAAAAACTTCTGCGCCAGGCTGACCATGTGTTCTATTGTTTTGATGGGGACGCCGCGGGCCAGCGCGCCGCGTGGCGCGCGCTGGAAAACAGCCTGGAAGCGCTGGTGGATGGCAAGGCGCTGCACTTTTTGTTTTTGCCCAGCGAGCACGACCCGGACAGCTATGTGCGCGAGTTTGGCCGCGACGCATTTGAACAAGCCTTAACCCGCGACAGCCTGCCGCTGTCCGCCTACCTGGTAAACGAGCTGACCCGGCGGGTGGATATGCAATCGCAGGAAGGCCGCGCCGAGCTGGTGAAGCTGGCCACGCCCTTGCTGACCAAGGTGGGCGCCCCGACCCTGGGCGTGATGCTGCGCCGGCGGGTGGCTGAGCTGGCGCAGATCGACCTGAACGAGCTGGACCGCCTGACCGGGCGCACGCCGCGCTTTGGCAAAAAAACCCATCCGCGCGGCGGCGCGCGCGGCCCCCGGCATGATCCCTCGTTGGTGCGCCGGCTGATTCGCTGGCTGGCGCTGAACCCGGTGCTGGCCGCGCAGGTGCAGCTGGACATCGACCCGGCCGAATGCGGGCCGGAGCTGCAAGCGCTGCTGGCGCTGGCGCTGTTGATTCAGTCCGAAGCCACGCCGCCCAGCCCGGCGCAGCTGGAAGAACGCCTGCGCGACACCGAACTGGGCGAACGCTTGCGCCCCCTGCTGGTCCAAGCCTGGCAGGACGGCGACCTGGCCGATGCCTTGCCGCAAGAGGTCAGCGACGCTTCACGACGGCTGGCGGACAATATCCGTCACGCCCAATTGGAGCGGCTGACCGAAAAAGAACGTCATCAGGGCCTGACGGATGAAGAAAAACGTCGCCTGCTTGAACTGCTCAGGATGTCAGCCGGCCCAAGTCGGTCTTGATTTGTGTTATAATTTTCTGATTTTTCAGCTCGATTTTTCCAGGACGCAATAATGGCGGCAACTCCCGAAAACGATAAGGATGTTGAAATCAAAGCGCAAACGCTCGCTGACAACGCCGACGAGCGCCGCAAGCGGCTAAAACAACTGATCGTACTGGGCAAGGAACGCGGCTACCTGACCTACGCCGAGATCAACGACCACCTGCCCGAAGACGTGCTCGACGCTGAGCAGATCGAAAGCATCATCGGCATGATCACCGATATGGGCATTCAGGTCTGCGACGAAGCCCCCGATGCCGAACAGCTGCTGATGTCCGACGCCACCCCGGCGGTGGCGGACGAAGACGCCGTGGAAGAAGCAGAAGCCGCGCTTTCCACCGTGGATTCCGAATTCGGCCGCACCACTGACCCGGTGCGCATGTATATGCGTGAAATGGGGACGGTGGAGCTTCTGACCCGTGAAGGCGAAATCGAAATCGCCAAGCGCATCGAAGACGGCCTCAAGCACATGATTCAGGCGATTTCCGCCTGCCCCGGCACCGTGGCCGAAGTGCTGGCGCTGATCGACCGCATCGAAGCGGGCGAGATGCGCGTGGACGAACTCATCGACGGCTTCATCGACCCGGATGCCCCGGAAGAAGAAACCGCCGAATTCGCCGAGCCCAGCGACGAAGAACTGCTCGCCGATGAAGAAGACGACGAGGAAGAAGACGAAGACGGCGAAGCCGCCGCTGCGGTCAACAACGCCAATCTGGAAGAACTCAAGGCGCAAACCCTTGAGCACTTTGGCGTGGTCAAAGCCCTGTACGTCAAGATGCTCAAGGCGCTGGAAAAGAGCGGCAGCCAGAGCAAGGCCTATCTTGAGCAGCAAGAAGCCATCACCGCCGAATTCATGAAGGTGCGCTTCTCGGTCAAGCAAGTGGAAGCCCTGTGCGAAAGCCTGCGCAGCAGCGTGGATGAAATCCGCCGCTTCGAACGCGAAATCATGGACATCTGCGAGCAGAAGGCCAAGATGCCGCACGCCCGCTTTATCGAAACCTTCCCCGGCAGCGAAAACGATCCGGCCTGGGTGGAGCGCGAAATCGCCGTGGGCAAGCCCTACAGCAATGCACTCGAGCGCTTCAAGTACGCCATCATCGAAAAGCAGAGCAAGCTGGGCGAGTTGCAGCAAAAGGCGATGATTCCGATCAAAGAGCTCAAGGACATCAATAAACAGATGGCCCTGGGCGAATCCAAGGCGCGCATGGCCAAACGCGAGATGATCGAGGCCAACCTGCGTCTGGTGATCTCCATCGCCAAGAAGTACACCAACCGTGGCTTGCAGTTCCTCGACCTGATCCAGGAAGGCAATATCGGCCTGATGAAGGCGGTGGACAAGTTCGAATACCGCCGTGGCTACAAGTTCTCGACTTACGCCACCTGGTGGATTCGCCAGGCCATCACCCGCTCGATCGCCGACCAGGCGCGCACCATCCGCATTCCGGTGCACATGATCGAAACCATCAACAAGATGAACCGCATCAGCCGGCAAATCTTGCAGGAAACCGGCCTGGAGCCGGATCCGGCCGAGCTGGCGACGCGCATGGAAATGCCCGAGGAGAAGATCCGCAAGATCATGAAAATCTCCAAGGAGCCGATCTCCATGGAAACCCCGATTGGCGACGACGACGACAGCCATCTGGGCGACTTTATCGAAGACGCCGTCACCATGGCGCCGTCCGACGCCGCCATGTACGCCAGCCTGCGCGAGGCCACCAAGGAAGTGCTCGACACCCTGACCCCGCGCGAGGCCAAGGTGCTGCGCATGCGCTTTGGCATCGAAATGAACACCGACCACACCCTTGAGGAAGTCGGCAAGCAATTCGACGTCACCCGCGAGCGCATTCGCCAGATCGAAGCCAAGGCGCTGCGCAAGCTGCGCCACCCCACCCGTTCCGAACGCTTGAAGAGCTTCCTCGACAACGAACAGAACGGCGGCGGCGCCTGATTCCGGCGCTTCCTGTCACCCCCGATGCCGCTTGCGCCATCGGGGGTTTTGCTTTTGTGGCGGCCGCTGACAGCCGCCCCTCACCCGAGACCCCCACACCATGACCGCCGCCCCGCAACGCAGTCACTTTGCCCTGGCGCTGATGCTGGCCGCCCTGGCCACCCTCGGGCCGTTTTCCATCGACACCTTTTTGCCGGCCATGCCCACCATCGCCCGCGCGCTGGGCGCCTCGCCAGTGGCCATGCAACAGGCGCTGACCGTCTACCTGTTTTGCTACGGCCTGATGATGCTGTGGCACGGCGGGATTTCTGACGCGCTGGGGCGCAAGCCGGTGATTGTCGCCTCCACCCTGGTGTTTACCCTGGCCTCGCTGGGCTGCGCGCTGGCGCAAACCCTGCCGCAGCTCTTGCTGTTTCGCGCCCTGCAAGGCCTATCCGGCGGCGCCGGCTTGATTGTTGGCCGCGCGGTGATCCGCGACACCCTGGACGGCCCGGCCGCGCAAAAGCTGATGTCGCACGTCACCATGCTGTTTTCCCTGTCGCCGGCCATCGCCCCGGTGATTGGCGGCTGGCTGTTTGGCGCATTTGGCTGGCACTCGATTTTTATTTTCATGGCGCTGATCGGCGCCGCGCTCACCCTGGCCGCCTGGCTGTTTCTGCACGAAAGCCACCCCAGCCACGCCCGCCAGCCGCTGCAAGCGCGCGCCCTGCTGGCCAATTACCGCCTGGTGGCCGGCCAGCGCGAATTCCGCCTGCTCGCCGTGGCGGTGGCGTGCAATTTCAGCGGGTTTTTTCTGTACATCCCCTCCGCCCCGGTGTTTCTGATGCGCCATCTGGGGCTGAACGAACAGCAATTCATCTACCTGTTTGGCCCGGCGGTGTGCGGCATCATGCTGGGCGCGTTTCTCTCCGGCCGCCTGGCCGGCCGCCGCAGCCCGCGCGAAATCGTCTCGCTGGGCTACAGCCTGATGGCCATCGCCGCCGTCAGCAACCTGCTGTACAACCTGTGGCTGCCGCCCGCCCTGCCCTGGAGCGTGCTGCCGCTGGCCTGCTACACCGTCGGCATGTCGCTGGTCGCCCCCACCGTCACCCTCTTCCTGATGGACTGCTTCCCCAGCCTGCGCGGCGCCACCTCCTCACTGCAAGGCTTCACCCAGACACTGTTCTCCAGCCTGGTGGCCGGGGTGATCTCGCCCCTGCTGTGGGATTCCCCGCTGACCCTGGCGCTGGGCATGTGCGGGTTTCTGGCGTGTGGGTATGGGTTGCTGTGGCGGGTGCGGCGGGGGCGGGCGTGAACCTGTAGACAGGCAAAAAAACACCCCCGCTGTCGCGGGGGTGCAGGCCATGCGGAAGCGCCCGCTCCAGCATGGGGGTAAGCCGGCCGACGGGGACGGCGGGCCGGCAACCCAAGGAGGCTGTTAGCCCTGGCTTTGCTGAACAAACTGCTCGCGCAGCGCGCGTTTGTTCAGCTTGCCCACGCTGGTGCGCGCCAGCGCATCGACAAAGCGGATGTGCTCGGGCACCGCCCAGCGCGAGATATGGCCTTGCTCGGCAAAGTCGCGCAGATGGGCGCGCAGCTCGTCGGCGCTGGCTTGCTGTTCGGGCTTGAGCACCACCAGCGCCAGCGGGCGTTCGCCCCATTTGGCGTCGGGGATGGCGATCACCGCGCATTCGCTGACCGCCGGGTGGCGGGTGAGCAGGGATTCCAGCTCCAGCGAGGAAATCCACTCGCCGCCGGTTTTGATCACGTCTTTCAGGCGGTCGGTGATTTGCAGCACGCCGCGCTCGTCCATCATGCCGATGTCGTTGGTGTGCAAATAGCCGCCGGCCCACAGCTCGTCCGAGGCGGCCGGGTTGTGCAGATAGCCCTGGGTGAGCCAGGGCGCGCGCGCCACTACTTCGCCAGTGCGGCTGCCGTTGTGCGGCAGGTCGGCCATGTTGTCATCGACAATGCGCAGGTCCACCAGCGGGATGGCCTGGCCGGTTTTGATGCGCAGCGGAATTTGCGCAGCGGCGTCCTGCGTCAGTTGCTCGCGGGTCAGGCGGGACAAGCTCATGATCGGGCAGGTTTCCGACATGCCGTAGCCGACAAACACATCCATGCCGCGCGCCAGCGCAGTGTGCGCCAGCCCTTCGGTGAGCGCCGAACCGCCGATGACCATTTTCAGGCCGGTCAGATCAACATCCTTGGCGCGCGGGTGGGTGAGCAGCATGTGCAAAATGGTGGGCACGCACTGCGAGAAGGTGACTTTTTCTTGTGCGATCAGGTTCAGCAGGCTCTCGGGCAGGTAGCGGCCGGGGTAAACCTGCTTGATGCCCAGCAGGGTGGCGATATACGGAACGCCCCAGGCGTGCACATGGAACATCGGCGTAATCGGCATGTACACGTCTTCGCGGTGCAGGCGGCCATGCTCGGGGTTGCTGGCCAGGCCCAGCGCGGCGGACAGGGTGTGCAGCACCAGTTGGCGATGGCTGAAAAACACCCCCTTGGGCAGGCCGGTGGTGCCGGTGGTGTAAAAGGTGGTGGCGCGGGTGTGTTCGTCAAAGTCGGGGAAGTCAAACTGCGCCGGGCTGGCGGCCAGCAGCGCCTCGTATTCGCCGGCCATGCCCAGCGCGGCGGCGTCCTGCGGCGCGCCGTCGTTGAGCAGGATGACGTGTTCCACCGATTCCAGCTGGGCGCGGATGTCGTTGAACACCGGCAGGAATTCGGCATTCACCAGCAGCACCTTGGGCCGGGCGTGGTTCATGGTGTAGATGATCTGGTCTTCCGACAGGCGCACATTCACATTGAACAGCACGCTGCCCATCATCGGCACGGCAAAATAGCTTTCCAGGTAGCGATGGCTGTCCCAGTCCATCACCGCCACGGTGTCGCCCATGCCCACGCCCAGCGTGGTCAGCGCCTGGGCCAGCCGCTGCACCCGCTGGTAAAAGTCGGCATAGGTGTAGCGAAAGCGGTCGGCGTAGACAATTTCTTGCTGGCTGGCCTGGGTGAGCGTGGTGTGCAGCAGCTGCTTGATCAGCAGCGGATAGCCATAGGCCTGGGCGGCGGCGTGGGCGGCGATGGTGAAGCTCATGTCAATCTCCTCTGGTGTTGTTGGCCGGCGGCGCGCCGCCGGTTTGTTTGTTGTGGGGGTGAATGGCGCTTAGAAAGTGTGGTTCATGCCAATCATCAACGACCGCGGATCCGCCCCCTTGCCGGCGCTCAGGCCCGAGGCATTCAGGTTGCCGGTGGAGACAAAGTAATAACCCGCGTTGGCGGCGTTATACAGCCGGGCAAATTCGGCGTAGACCATGGTGCGCTTGGAGAGGTTATAGCTGGCAATCATGCTGATGAAGCGCGCGCCGGTGTCGTCGGTGTTGGCGGCGCCCGCCACCGAGCTATTCACCCGGCCAGCGCGGCCCACCGTCATGCCCACATACGCGGCGGGCGACAGCGATTGCCCCAGGTGCATGGCGTAGGCCATGCGCCGCACGCGGCCGCCTTCCGGGTAGCGGGTGGCCAGGTATTCAGCGCCCAGGCCCAGCAGCGTGCCCTGGTCAAAGCGCCAGGCGGTGACCAGCTTGGCGGCGTCGGTGCGCATGCCGTCGTAGGCGGCGCCGCTGGTGTTGGTCAGGCTGCCGTTGCTGTCATTGGCGTGCAGATACACCAGATTGGCCACCAACTGGCCTTTTTTGTAGTCGGATTCGATTTGCCAGGCGCTGGGGCTGCCGCTGGCGCCACGGGTTTCGCCGGTGGCGTAGCTCAGGCTGCCCGTCCAGCCGTCCAGATTGGGGGTGTCGTAGCGCAGCACATTCACCGCGCGGCCGCCCATCAGCGCGGCGGTGCCGCGTTTGCTGTTGCCGGGCGTGGGGTTGTAGCCGCCAAAGGTGCCAAACACCGACAGAATCGAGCCGGCCAGGCCGGCGTTGATGATGCGGCTGTCCATGCCAGCGATATGCGAAGTCCAGTACATATCGTAGCGCCCGGCAATCGCCCGGCCCCAGCTGCCCTTCAGGCCAACAAAAGAATTGCGGTTGGCAAAGCCGCCGCAGCTGCCCGAACAGTTGTCCGGGTTGATGTCCTGCTCGACCTGCCAGACGGTTTTCAGGCCGTCGCCGAGGTCTTCTTCGCCCTTGAAGCCCAGATAGGACAAATTGCTGGTGACCCGCTGCATGGGCAGGATGTCCTGACCATTGCCGGCGCCGCGCGCGGCGACGTGCTCCAGCGAGAGGTTGATCTTGCCGTAAATGGTGGTGTCGGCCAGGGCGCCCAGGCTGGCGCACGCCAGCGCCAGCGCGCTCAGGCGCAGAGTGTGATGAAACATGTGTTTCTCCCTTGTAGTTGTTGTGCCGCACGTCTGCGCGCGCGCTCCACACACCCGCCGGTCTGCGCCATTGGGCTGTCGCGTGGGGCGGCGGCCGGGGTGGCTGCCTGCGCTCGCGCGGCGGGCCGGCATTGCAAGAGCGGGGCCAAGCGGGTTAATGGGCTGATCTACAAGGGAAATTCAAAAAAATCAGTGTGTTTTGCCCGCAAAAGCGGGCGATTTGCGCCAGAAACTGTCCACTGAGTTGGAATCTTGGCCGAGGGTGGCGCTAACTGATTGTTTTATATTGTGATAAATTGTCTCGTTTTTTAGACGGGTTTGTCTGGGATTCGAGACAATGGCTTGCGCTGGGGTTGGCCACCTGGCTTGCCATCAAAAAACACGCCCCCGACAGCGGCTGTCGGGGGCGTGTTGTGTGCAATGAGCGGCGCTTAGCTGCGCGCCGCCCACATGCCACGCAAGGCCGTCTCCACCTGTTCGGCAAAGCGCTGCGGCTGGCGCAGCGGGCTGCTTTCCATCTCCACCCGCAGGCTCAAACGGGTGCGGTTCAGTTGCGGCAAATCGCTGGCCAGGGTTTTGGCGATGCGTACATAGTCCACCTTGCTGTGGGCAATCCACTGCGGGCAGCCCAGCGTGGTCAGCAGACTGGCGGCCGCGCGCGAGGCCGGCCGGGCGCCGGGCAGGGTGATCACTGGCACGCCCATCCACAGCAGCTCGCACGCCGACAGGCCCACGCTCACCGGAAAGCTATCCAGCGCAATATCAATATCGTGGGCGCGCACCGCCAGCCGGCTGGGGTCGTGCGGCAACAGTTGCAGACGGTGGCCGCCAATGCCGCGCTCGGCAAACTGGGTGCTCAGCGCCACATGCAGCGGGCTGTCGCTGGCGTCCAGGCCGGGCAGTTCCAGGCGCAGGCGTGAATCGGCCACCGCATGCAGAACCTGTGCCCACAGCGCAATCACTTCGCCATTCAGTTGCGCGGCCGGCAGGCAGGCGCCAAAGGTCACATGGCCGCGATGCAGCGCCGGTGCGCCGCGCACGGCGTAATCGCTGGACGGGCGCTGTTGCAGCACATGCCACAGTGGTTGGTGGCAATACTGGCCGTCGGCCAGCCGCCACAGCTGTTCGCGGTGCTGCGCCTCGACGCCGGCCGGGTGGGTGGCGGCGTCGGTCAGCCGCCAGTGCATGCGGCTGAGCCCACTGCCGTCGGCATGACCCAGCCAGCCCACTTGCAGCGGCGCGGCCTGACGGGCAAACACCGCCAGCCGATTGCCCGGCTGATGGCCGTGCAAATCCACCAGAATGTCGATGTCGTCGGCGATGATCTGCGCCAGCAGGCTGTCGTCGTCCAGCCCGGCTACCTCGCGCCAGCCGGCGCAGGCGGCGCGCAGGCGCTCGGTGATGGCGTCGTGTTGCACGGCATCGTGATAGGCCCAGACTTCCAGCGAGCTGCTGGCCAACGCTTGCCACAGGGGCAACAGCACCTGGGCGTGCGGGTGGTCGCACAGGCCAGGGCCGATAAAGCCCACGCGCAAGGCGTCGTGTGCCTGGCGCGGTGTCGGCGCGGCGGGCTCGGGCCAGTGGGCTTCCAGTGTGGCGCCAGCGCTGAGGTGACGCTCGGCGGCAGCGGCGGCCGACAGCGCCGGTTGCAGCTGGCTCAGACGTAACAGTGCGGATTCTGCCGCCCAGTTGGCGGGCTCCAGGGTCAGCGCCTGCCGCCAGGCCTCGGCGGCTTCATCCAGCCGGCCCAGCCCCTGGCATGCCTCGCCCAGCGCCAGCCAGACTTCCACTTCGTCTCCCTGCTGGCGGCTGGCCTGACGCAGTTTGCGCCAGGCTTCGGTGTAACGCTGTGCGGCCAGCGCGGCCAGCCCCTGCGCCAATGCTTGGGGATCGTTGTCTGTCTCGGCCTCTGCTGGCATCGGTGTGGGCTCAAAGGCGGCGGCTGGCGTGATGGTTTCTGGCTGGTCGGGTATGGCTGCCGACGCCACCGCTTCCTGCGGTTCCAGCACGGCTGCAGGTTCTGCTGCTTCTGTTGCTGTCAGCGCAAGCGGTTCTGCCGGGGTAGGCTCTTGGGCCGGCTCACGGATGTCTGCCGGTTCTGTGGTTTCTGTTGCCGTCGGCGCCAGCGGTTCTGCCGGGGTAGGCTCTTCCACTGGCTCACGGATGTCTGCCGGCTCTGCGGTTTCCGCTGCCGTCGGCGTTTCTTCCTGAGTCGGGGTGTCGGTCTGCGCTGCCGTATCGGTTGACGGAGTGGCTTCGCCTGGCGTGTCTGGTGCGGCGCCGGGCAAAAGCTCCAGTTGGCGGGCGATGGCGTCCACCGGTTCGCCGTCCAGGCCCAATTCGCGGCCTTGTGCCAGCACGGCGCGGGCCAGGTCGAACTGGCCGATGCGCATCAGCGCCTGTAGATAGCTGATCCAGAATTGACCATGCTGAGGGTAGGCTTGCAGCACGCCGCGCAGCAGTTCCAGCGCGGTGTCGTGCTGCTCCACTTGCAGGGCGAGAATGCCCAGGTTGTGCCAGGCGTCGGGGTGGTTGGCTTGTTCGGCCAGAATGGCGCGGTAACCTTGCTCGGCCTCGGCCAGTTCTCCCGCTTGGTGATGGGCGATGGCGGCCTGGAGTTGGGCGGCAAGATCGGGGGCGGTGGGCTCGGACATGACGGCAATCAATCAAGATGGCCCGCTGTGCGGGATGACGCGGGCGCTAGGTAAAACTCCTGATTATTGGTGGCGACAGGGGGCTTGTCCAGCGTTTGCAGCGGAGTTTTCGCCCGGCCTGGCGTCAGCCTTCGTGTCCGCCCAGCCCGTATTGCGCCAGTTTTTTGTACAGCGTGGCGCGTGAGACGCCCAATTGGCGGGCAGCGTCCACCACCCGGCCTTGTTGCTCGACCAGCGCGGCCTGAATCATCTGCCGCTCGGTGGCGGCCACCGCGTCGGCCAGGGTGCGCGCAGGCGGCGCGGCCGGGGTGGGGTCGGGCAGGAAGGGGCGCAGCTCGGCGGCGCCCAGGGTGTCGCCGTCGGTCATCGCCACGGCTTGTTCCAGGGTGTTGCGCAATTGCCGCAGATTGCCCGGCCAGCGTTGTTCGCGCAGCAGCGCCAGCGCGGCGGCGTCGATGTCGCGCGGCAGCGAGCCGGTTTTTTCCGCCAGCCGGGCCAGGATGAATTCGCACAGGCTGGGCAGGTCGTCCAGCCGCTGGCGCAGCGGCGGCAGGGTGAGCGGCAGCACATTCAGCCGATAGTACAAATCCGCCCGAAAACTGCCGTCGGCCACCCGGCGCGGCAGGTCGGCGCTGGTGGCGGCAATCACCCGCAAGTCCACCGGGCACACCCGGTTGCTGCCCAGCGGCTCGACTTCTTTTTCTTGCAGCACGCGCAGCAGCTTGGCTTGCAGGTTCAGCGGCATATCGCCGATTTCGTCCAGAAACAGCGTGCCGCCGTCGGCCAGCTGGATTTTGCCCAGACGGCCCTTGCGGTCGGCGCCGGTGTAGGCGCCGGCGGCGGCGCCAAATAATTCGGCTTCCAGCAGGCTATCGGGAATGGCGGCGACATTGATGGCGACAAACGGCTTGCCGGTGCGGGCGGATTCGGCGTGGATGGCGTGCGCCAGCAGCTCTTTGCCGGTGCCGGTTTCGCCCAGCAGCAGCACGGTGCTGTCCTGACGGGCGGCGCGGCGGGCGGCGCGCTTGAGCTGCTGCATGGCGCTGGAGTGGCCCACCATATCGGCCAGGGTGTATTTATTGCTGCGCGCCTGCAACAGCGCGCTTTGCGTGCATTCCAGCTGACTTTGCAGACGGGCGAATTTGGCCAGCAGCGGCTTGATGTGTTTGCTGCTTTCATACAACACAAAGCCCAGCGCGCCAATCACCTCGCCGTGCTCGTCCTTGAGCGGCACCCGCGAAATCACAAAGCTGCGCTCGCTGATTGTCCAGATGTCCAGCAGGATGGGGCGGCCGGTTTCGAGCACTTCCGGCATTTGCGAATGCGGGGTGAGCTCCAGAATATGCCGGCCCAGCGCGTCTTCCGGGCGGGTCAGGCCCAGGGCTTCCAGGTAGGGTTTGCTGATCCACACCACACGGGCGTGACGATCCACCGCCACCGCGCCGTCGCAGTGCTCGATCCATTCGGCCAATTGCTGGGAGATTTCTTTGCGCCAGAAGGTCAGGTGCGCCAGCACATGTTCGGGGTGGTTCATCGGGGCGGCTCGCAAACAGATGTTTGCTCGGGATTGTAGCGCGACGGGGCGACGCAGGCGCGCTGTTGCACGCGCGCGTCGCACCAGGATGGTGAGTCGCGCACAAAACTCAGCGAAGCGGTTCTGGCGAGGCGCACGACCGTAGACAGTACAAGAAGTACGGCAAGGTCGTGCAACAAGGCCAAGAGAGTTTTGTTTGCGACTCTTACCCGTCGGCCAGCTTGCGGGTAAAGTGGAAGGACGTGATGACCATCCCCTTGCGGAAATACAGCCGGTGGGCGTCGGTGCGCCAGGTGCCAGAATCCAGCGCCAGCCACTCGGCGCCGCGCGAGCGGGCCAGCGTTTCGCACCAGTCCAGCAAAGCGCCGCCCACGCCCTGCGAGCGGGTGGCTTGATCGGTCACCAGATCGTCCACATACAGCCGCAGGTTTTCGTAGGTGTTTTCGTACAGGCGATACAAGGCCAGGCCCAGCACGCGCCCGTCGTGCACGGCCACCACCATGCGCGCGCCGCCGGCAAACACCCGCGCCATTTTGGCCGGGTAGTCTTCGGGCAGCATCGGCCGCAGCTGGCGGTGAACCTCGCCAGCTGCCGCCAGCAGCGCCGGCTCGATGATCTGTCCCGCTTCGTCAGTGACCGGGACTACGCGCAGCGCCACCATGACTCAGGCCTTGCTCGGGGCAATCACCACGGCTTCGCCTTCGATCACCACGGTGTCTTTGACTTTACACACGGTGGTCAGGGTGACGCGCTTTTTGGCCGGATCGAGCGCGGCCACGGTGGCGGTGGCGGTCACGGTGTCGCCAATGCGCACCGGGGCCTTGAACTTCAGCGTCTGGCCCAGGTAGATGGCGCCTTCGCCCGGCAGGCGGGTGCCCAACACGGCAGAAATGAAGCCAGCCGAGAGCATGCCGTGGGCGATGCGGCTCTTGAACATCGAGTTTTCGGCATACTCGGCGTTCAGATGCACCGGGTTGTTGTCGCCAGATACGGCAGAAAACAGCAGAATGTCCGCTTCCGTCACGGTTTTGGCGTATTCGGCGCTCTGACCAACGGAGAGATCTTCGAAGTAAACAGTAGGCACGACTGACTCCTCGGTTATGTTGCACTGCAACGTGGAACTTGCCATTCTGAGGTCAGCCGCGCAAAAATGCAATTTGCCTTGCACACTGCCCACTTGCCATCAGCGAGTTTGCAGAGTACATTCAAACAGTCGTTTAAAAATCGGCTGCGCGCGCGCATGCGTGCGTGCGGGCGCCCGTGCAGGGCATGTTTTTAGCCACTCACACTGACACATCTGCAGCTGGAGGAATATGAAAGTCCTAGTCGCCGTGAAACGCGTTGTGGATTACAACGTGAAAGTCCGCGTTAAAGCGGACGGGTCTGACGTTGATGTTGCCAACGTCAAGATGTCGATGAACCCGTTTGACGAAATCGCCGTCGAAGAAGCCGTTCGTCTGAAAGAAGCCGGCAAGGCCACCGAAATCGTCGCCGTCTCCATGGGCGTCAAGCAGTGCGAAGAAACCCTGCGCACCGCGCTGGCCATGGGCGCCGACCGCGCCATTCACGTCGAAACCGACGCTGAATTGCAGCCGCTGGCCGTGGCCAAGCTGCTCAAGCAAGTGGCCGCCAAAGAAGCCCCGCAACTGGTGATTCTGGGCAAGCAGGCCATTGATGACGACGCCAACCAAACCGGCCAGATGACCGCCGCGCTGCTGGGCTGGGCGCAAGGCACGTTTGCCTCCAAGGTTGAGCTGGGCGATGGCTCGGTGAACGTCACCCGCGAAGTGGATGGCGGTCTGGAAACCGTCAAGCTCAGCCTGCCGGCCGTGCTGACCACCGACCTGCGCCTGAACGAGCCGCGCTACGTCAAGCTGCCCAACATCATGGCCGCCAAGAAAAAGCCGCTGGACAAAACCAGCCCGGCCGATCTGGGTGTGGACGTGACCCCGCGCCTGAAAACCCTGAAAGTCGCCGAGCCGGCCAAGCGCTCCGCCGGCGTCAAGGTGGCCAACGCAGCCGAGCTGGTGGCCAAACTGAAAAACGAAGCAAAGGTGCTGTAATACTATGGCTATCCTGGTTATCGCCGAACACGACAACAGCCAGATCAAGTCTGGCACTCTGAACACCGTCACCGCCGCGCAAAAGCTGGGCAGCGATGTCCACCTGCTGGTGGCTGGCGCTGGCTGCGCCGCCGCTGCGGACGCCGCCAAGCAGATTGCTGGCGTGAGCAAGGTGCTGCTGGCTGACGCCGCCGCCCTGGCCCACCCGCTGGCCGAGAACCTCACCCCGCTGGTGGTGGATCTGGCCAAGCAATACAGCCATGTGCTGGCCCCGGCCACCACCTTTGGCAAAAACCTGCTGCCGCGCGTGGCTGCCCTGCTGGACGTCGCCCAGATCAGCGAAATCACCGCAGTGGAAAGCGCCGACACCTTTGTGCGCCCGGTGTACGCCGGCAACGTGATGGCCACCGTGCAATCCAGCGACGCCATCAAGGTGATCACCGTTCGCACCACCGCCTTTGAAGCCGCCGCTGTCTCCGGTGGCGCCGCCGCCGTGGAAGCCGTCTCTGGCGCTGCTGACGCTGGCCTGTCCAGCTTTGTCAGCCAGGAACTCACCGTGTCTGACCGCCCGGAACTGGCTGCCGCCAAGATCGTGGTGTCTGGTGGCCGCGCACTGGGTTCGGCTGAGCAATTCAAGGCCGTGATCGAGCCGCTGGCCGACAAGCTGGGCGCTGCCGTGGGCGCATCCCGCGCCGCTGTGGACGCCGGCTACGCGCCGAACGACTACCAAGTGGGCCAAACCGGCAAAGTGGTGGCGCCGCAGCTGTACGTGGCCGTGGGCATTTCTGGCGCCATCCAGCACCTGGCCGGCATGAAGGACTCCAAAGTCATCGTCGCCATCAACAAAGACGAAGAAGCCCCGATCTTCCAGGTGGCGGATTACGGCATTGTGGGCGACCTGTTCAGCGTGCTGCCGGAACTGATGACCGAATTGTCCAAGTAAGCAAGACGCGCGGATGGCCCTGGCCACACAGGGCCGGCGCCCAGACGCCGCCAGAAGCGTCGGTCGCCACGCCTGCCCGGACAACCCGGCGGGTGAATCCACACGGCTGTCACCAGAGTAGAGTCAGAGCGCCCGTCTGGCGGAGAGAACTCTGAGTGGTGGCCGTTTCTACATCGCAGAGGAGTAAGCATGACCTATCAAGTCCCGCTCAAGGACATCCGTTTTGTGCTGTCTGAACTGGCCGAGCTGCCGGCGGTGTGCACCCTGCCCGGCTACGAAGATTGCAATGTCGAGCTGGTGGACGCCATTCTGGACGAAGCCGCCAAGTTTGCCGAAGGGGTGCTCGCCCCGATCAACCGCAACGGCGACAAGGGCAACACCTGGAAAGACTACCAGGTGACCACCGCCGAAGGCTTTGCCGACGCCTACCACCAGTTCCGCGACAGCGGCTGGGTGGGCCTGCGCGCCCCGCAAGACGTGGGCGGCCAGGGCCTGCCGGCGCTGGTGGCGATGGCCACCGAAGAAATGTGGTGTTCCGCCAATCTGTCGTTTTCGCTGGCCCCGCTGCTGACCCTGGGCGCCATCGAAGCCATCCATCACCACGCCAGCGAAGACCTGAAAGCCACCTACCTGCCGCGCATGGCCAGCGGCGAGTGGACCGGCACCATGAACCTGACCGAACCCAACGCCGGCTCTGATCTGGCGCAGGTGCGCACCAAGGCCGTGGACAATGGCGATGGCACCTATTCCATCACCGGCCAAAAGATTTTCATCACCTGGGGTGAGCACGACATGGCCGATAATATCGTCCATCTGGTGCTGGCCCGCCTGCCGGACGCCCCGGCGGGGGTGAAGGGCATTTCGCTGTTTATCGTGCCCAAATACCTGGTCAACGCCGACGGCACGCTGGGCGCGCGCAACGACGCCCGCTGCGTGTCCATCGAACACAAGCTGGGCATCCACGGCAGCCCCACTGCGGTGATGAGCTTTGGCGACCAAGGCGGCGCCATCGGTTATCTGGTGGGCGAGCTGAACAAGGGCCTGGGCTATATGTTCACCATGATGAACCACGCCCGCCTGGGCGTGGGCGTGGAAGGCATGGCCATCTCCGAGCGCGCCTACCAGCACGCCGTGGCCTACGCCCGCGACCGCGTGCAAAGCCGCGAACTGGGCAGCCCCAACCCGGCCAGCGCCGCCATCATCAAGCACCCGGACGTGCGCCGCATGCTGATGACCATGCGCGCCCAGATCGAAGCCCAACGCGCCCTGGCCTACTACACCGCCACCGCGCTGGACCGCGCCGCCACCCATCCCCACCCGGAAGAAAAAGCCCGCAACCAGGCGCTGGTGAACTTCCTCATCCCCATCGTCAAGGGCTGGAACACCGAGCAAGCCAACGAAATCACCTCGCTGGGCGTGCAAGTGCACGGCGGCATGGGCTTTATCGAAGAAACCGGCGCCGCCCAGTATTACCGTGACGCCCGCATCACCGCCATTTACGAAGGCACCACCGGCATCCAGGCGCTGGACCTGATTGGCCGCAAACTGGCCTCGGAAAACGGCGCCACCGCCCGCGCCGTGCTGGCCGAAGTCAAAGCCGTGGCCGCCCGCCTGGCCGACGCCGGCCCCGAGCTGCAAGCCTTCCAGGCCGCGCTGAACATCGCCGTTGACCAGGCCAGCAGCTGCGTGGACTTTGTGCTCGCCCACTTTGCCAGCAACCCGCGCCTGCCGGCAGCCGGCTCGGTGCCCTTCCTCAAGCTGATGGGCATCGTGCTGGGCGGCTGGCAAATGGCCCGCGCCGCCCTCGCCGCCCAAGCCAAACTGGCCGAAGACGGCGCCGACGTGGACTTCCTCACCGCCAAACTGATCACCGCCCGCTTCTACGGCGAACACCTGCTGCCGCAAGTGAGCGGGTTGACCGTGGCGATTCTGCACGGTGGGGAATCGGTGCTGGCGCTGGATGAGGCGGCGTTTTGAGGGTGGGTTGTAAAAGGTGTAAGGGGTACGCTGAGAAAATCGTCATTTCCGCGAAGGTGGGAACCCAGAGGGGTGATTTTGCTGGGTTTGCTTTTGGCAAACACGATTTTTCTGAATCACTCAGCGCATTCTAAGGTGAAGTGAAAAACCCCGGACGGGTGGACTGTTCGGGGTTTTTTTGTGGGGTTGGAAATGCTAAGAAAAAATCTCTCCCCCATGAGAACGTGTTTGTAGTCGATTGATTTTGATATGATTTATTTCTTCAAAAAACAAATGCCCTGGCCAGCGCAGCAGCAAAAGTTTGCTGCGCAAAGCGTAAAACTGAGCCACAGTTAAAATTGGCCGCAGAGAAAGAGGGAAAGCATGATTTCATGGAGGCCTTTTATCTACCAGGGGGTGACCTATGACCTCAGTCATCTTCATCCACAGCTGATTGAAGTTGTGCAAGCTGCGGCTGGAGATAAGCCAGCTAAGATCTACCACGTGCAACTGATCTACAGCCTACATACCTTTACCCGTGGGGTGAAAGAGGGGGAGACGCCAGACAAAGATTTGCTCTATTGTGATATGCGAGAGTGCCGCATTTTCGATTTTCAGCGTTATGCGCTATCCGCTCGGTTACCTGGAATTGTGGCCGCACTACACGTGCGAAAGTGCTACCACTCTGGCAAGGGCAATTTCTTTGTGATCGAATTGATCGGCGAGGATGGTCAACGACTGGAGTATGAGGTGTATTTCGAGGTGTCGCGCTCATCGAAAAAGGGCGTGGTGAACCTATTTGTGCAGAGTGCCTACGTGCGTGATGACGCACATAAGAGTAGTCAGCCGCAGAAGAAGCCCATTGGGTTTTTTGTTTTACTATTCAACACCCAGAGCAACCGAACTATCAAAGTCCCCAAGTGAAAAAAGCCCCTTTTCAGGAGCTTTTTTCACAAAACTAACCGGACCTCTTGATTATCGTCACACTTGGGTGGCGACCACTTTTACATGGCGGGGCTGCCGCACAGCTTGCACTGTTCCGTTTATACGGCTGCACTCACAGTGTACGCGAACAAGAGAAAAAATCAAGCCAGCACCCAAGGCAGGCAAAGGGAAGTGGCTGACTCACGACGGTTTCACGCGCAAGCGTCGCTCACAGAACTCAGCACAGCGCTCCTGGCCAGGCGTGCAGCCAAAGGCCGTACAGGGAAATACGACAAGGCTGCACAACAACGCCAGGAGGGTTTTGTTCTCTTATCCCTATTCGCCCCACTCCTGTCGGCTCGCCTTGACCAGTGCATTCCAGTCATCTGGCGGATTGCCACGCCCGAGCATTTTCTCGAACACCGCGTAGGGGTCTGATTTGCTGCCTGATGACCGCAGGCTCTGCTCGTCGTTGATCCATGCATACACAATCACCTTCGCCTTCGAGTCGTAGCGGAAGAATAGCCGATAGCGCCTTCCGAGCTTGGCTCGCCGCCAGTGACGATAGGCTGGCCCCATGGTGTTGCCTTGGCGATACTCGTCGCGGGATGGATCGTTTGGCACGACGTCTTGGATCAACTGAACCAAGGCGCGGAAAAAATTGACGTTGGCGTTGGCCCCAAACCCTTCCGGGTCGTTCTCTTGGGCGCGCAGCACCGCCGCGCGCAACTTCATCATCTGCGCAATCAACTGGTGATGAAACAGCAGCGTCCAGCCATGCTGTTGCATTAGATTTCCACATCCTCATCGAAATCGTCACCCAGCTCCGCCTTGAGGTCGGCGTGCTCCTCCATCGTGCGAGCCAGCGCCTCGGGCAGGCCGCCAATATGCTGGCCTGCGGCAATGTCGCGCGCCAGCAGGGCCAGAAACGCGGCAATGGCCGGGTCTTCGTGCTCGGCATCCGCACGGGTCACGACCACTTCATTGCCCCGAAGCTCAAACGAGAGCTTGCTGCCGGCATCCGCGCCAAGCGCTTGTCGAATGGACTTGGGCAGCGTGATCTGACCCTTGGAGGTGACGGTGGCCACCTCTTGAATGACCGGCATGGCGGCTCTCCTGATCGCAATACTGACAAAGTAAGAAAATTTCCTTACC
>ERZ650307.520-NODE-520-length-21546-cov-5.201573_pt1 | contig 21546 bp, 17 predicted proteins | sample MGYA00376243_ERZ650307 | MGnify/ENA primary metagenome ERZ650307 (study PRJEB26733, sample SAMN07839242) | wastewater metagenome | biome: urban; feature: artificial channel; material: waste water | place: USA: North Carolina | collected 2016-03-31 ... | reverse complement strand
CGAGAAAGTAATGGAATACAATCTTCTGTACATGAAGGACCGCTCCTTGGAAACCGGGGCAAAAGGAATAGCGGCTTACGCACATAGCCGTTTATCTGTTTCTCTGCAAGGAGAGCTTCCTTTTGAAGAGAGTTACAGACAGACTTTGTATGAAACTTATCCCGATGTATGCCTGGAACAAGAAATTTGGGAAGGAATTATAGGGCATAACATAAAAGCAGAAAGTTTATCTTGGAAAGCAGGATTGGGAATCTTGCTTAAAGATATATAATTATAACCTGAGCATTGACTGGTTAATACACTCAAAGTAGGCCCATTATCTAAAGAAGCATTGAAACCATAACTCGTTACGTCAATGTTTTCTATTTTTCCAAGATTATAGGAAGGGTTGTCGATGTAATAATTTTTAAGAAATATTTATTTTTCTTAATCATGCTTGCCAATCCGTAAATGATACAATAGAATAGAGATAAATCAGTGTGGAGGAACAAATTTGTGATTGAAAAACGTTTTGGCAACAATAATGAGCTGAGCTGGATTATTATCCATTCAGAAAGAGAAATGATAGACAAACAATTAGTCGAAGACTATGGATTAGATAAAGAATTGGTCTCATATGCATTAGACAAAAATGAAAGGGCTCATTTAAAATACAATGCAAAACTCGATCGATTGTTATTGATTTTTAATCTATTAGATATAACAAAAGAGGATAATTATTATGAAACAACACCGATGGCCTTTATCGTGCAACAGAATCAATTTATCACAATTTTTAATGCAAGAAATACCTATTTCCTGGAAAAATTAGAAAAGTACTTGATGGACCATTCCGTTATGTCCTGTTTTCAATTTCTTTTTGCAGCCCTTACCTTAACTTCTAAAGAATATTTTCCCATACTAGATCAATTGGAAAGTGATAAAGAGATTCTTAATTCCAAACTAAGGAAGAGAACAACTAAGCAACTGCTATTTGAATTATCGGACTTAGAAACAGGTTCAGTCTATTTACTGACAGCGGCAAACCAAAATGTTCTGCTTTTAGAACAATTGAGAAACTATCCGCATATTCAGAAGCTTGGTAGTATCGAACTTGAACAATTAGATGATGCATTGATTGAAGCGGAGCAATTGTCAGCCATGACACAATTGGATTCTCAGATTCTACGACAACTTTCTGGTGCCTACAATAATATCTTGAACAATAACTTGAATGACAAGCTTACCATTCTAACAGTCATCTCCATTTTACTCGCTGTTTTAGCTGTAATAACAGGATTCTTTGGAATGAACGTTCAGCTACCATGGCAAAACGATCCACTGGCATGGATTTGGATTGTAATAATGTCTTTGGTACTGCTCTTCATTATTACAACACTATTAAAATGGATAATGTCAAGAAAAAATTAGCTTAACTAGATAAGTATGCACATCAAAAGTGGAATTCACCGATAATTCAAATATGAAAAGCAAAAGACAAAAAAGCGAACGATACAGAACTTTCGGAGTAGTTAGTCCTGTACCGGTCGCTATTTTCATTTTAAGTAATCTTGATCGTAATAACTTAACCAACAAATACGTTGATTTCTTTTTCAATATTGGCGATTTTTTCTTCTGCTTCAGCCAGTGTTTCACCGACAGTCGCAATATAGAATTTGATTTTTGGTTCTGTTCCAGAAGGACGTACTGCAAACCATGAATCATCAGCCAAGGTATATTTCAAAACATCAGATGGAGGAGTAGTGAGTTTTTCAACATTTCCATCTTTGTCAGTCTTGGTTTGAAGGGCAAAGTCTTCAAAGACTGCGATATCTGTGGCGTTAAATTGTTCTGGTGAGTTATCACGGAATTTAGCCATGATAGCCTTGATTTGTTCTGCACCATCTTTACCAGAAAGAGTAACTGAAATAGTTTTCTCAGCAAAGTATCCATATTCTTTGAAGATTTCATCAATACCATCAGCTAAGGTCATGCCACGAGAACGATAGTAGGCAGCAATCTCAGCAACGATTAAAACGGCTTGGATAGCGTCTTTATCACGTACAAATGGCTTGATAAGGTAACCAAAGCTTTCTTCAAAACCAAACATGTAAGTGTAGTTGTGTTTTTCTTCAAATTCTTGAATTTTTTCGGCAATGAATTTGAAACCTGTCAAGACGTTGAACATGGTTGCGCCGTAGCTTTCAGCAATCTTAGTAACCAACTCTGTTGATACGATTGATTTAGCAAGGGCAGCGTTTGCAGGAAGTGTACCCGCTTGCTTGTTAGCTTCTAAAATATATTTGGCGATAATAGCACCGATTTGGTTACCAGAAAGGTTCCAGTAAGAACCATCTGCTTGGCGTACTTCAACACCAACACGGTCCGCATCAGGGTCTGTTGCAAGAAGAACGTCAGCATCTACTTCACGACCTAATTCTTCTGCCAATGCAAAAGCAGCTTGGCTTTCTGGGTTTGGAGAAGCAACAGTTGAGAAATCAGGATCTGGAGTCGCTTGAGCTTCTACGACTTGCACAGATTCAAAACCAGCTTGTGCAAGAGCACGACGAGCCAACATTTCCCCAGTACCATGAAGAGGTGTGTAGACAATCTTCATATCTTTACCATATTCAGCAATCAAATCAGGATTGATATTCAAATCTTTTAATTCTTCAAGGTATTTTACGTCTGTTTCTTCTCCTAGAACGGTGATTAAACCATTTTCTTTACTTGCTTCAAGATCAGCCAATTCAACAGTAAATGGATTCTCAATGTCACGGATATAGTCGGTCAAAGCAGCAGCGTCTGCTGGTGGCATTTGTCCGCCGTCTTCACCATATACTTTGTAACCGTTGAATTCTTTCGGGTTGTGGCTGGCAGTCACCATGATACCTGCGATAGCATTATAATGACGAACTGCAAATGAGAGTTCGGGAGTTGGACGAAGGCTTTCAAAGACGTATGATTTGATACCATGTGCTGCCAAAACTTGAGCAGATTCAAAGGCAAATTCTGGCGAGAAGTGACGTGAGTCATAAGCAATTGCAACACCACGTTTTTTAGCTTCTTCACCTTTGGATTCTACCAACTTGGCCAAACCTTCAGTAGCTTGACGAACAACAAATACGTTAATGCGGTTAGTACCAGCACCGATATAACCACGCATACCAGCAGTACCAAATTCAAGGTTTGTGTAAAATGCATCTTCCTTTGTCTTTTCATCCATTGCGACCAATTCTTCGCGCAAATAGTCAGGTAGATCAGCAAAGTCGAGCCAAGTTTGATAGGCTTCTTGATAAGTCATTGTAGTGTCTCCTTAAAATTTTTCTATTAAACGCTTTCAGTATACCATTTTTGAAAGAAAAAATCACGCTTTCACGTGATTTTCTGATATTTATTTTTGGATTTTCTGTAAAGTTGGAACAAGCGCTGCAGTTAATACAGAAGAAATGATCATTTCTGCAATTGAATTGGTACCTAAAACGGTTGCTAACATTGCTTGAATATTTCCATCAAAGACAGAGGAGAAGAGGAAGAAAATACCTCCAAGTACAAAAATAGTATTGGTCATTGAACCAACTGCACCAGCAATGAACAAACCTTTGCGATTTTTTATCCATTTGTATATGAAATAAGGTGTAATTCCGATTAATATACGAGGGACAACTGCAATGATGATTGAATAAACATTACCATTCTCAACAAATGGCGAGAAAAGATAGCTGGTTGGTAGTAAGATGATAGTATTATGGGTCATACTCATCAAGCCCATGAGAGCCCCTAAGCAAGCCCCAACCCGTGGGCCGTATATAATAGAAGCAATAATGACTGGAATATGTACGATGGTGGGTTTTATTGGAACAGGCAATATATTAAAAATAATTGAACTCAATATATTGATGACAATCATGACAGCAAAGAAGATTGCAATTGTAGCAATTTGATTTGATTTATTTTTTTTCATCAAGGGTGTTACTCACTTTCTCTAAAATATCAGTTACCTCAGCCAAGGCCCCAGTTCCAAAATCTCCACAGGCGAGTAGTGCTTCCCGTGGCTTGACCTCGTCAAATCCATACTCTTCTAAGGTATTCAAATTCTTCTGAGTTGCAGGATTGAGGTACATATTAGTATTCATAGCGGGGGCAATCAATTTTGGGATTCCAATTGGCAAAGCCAGTGCTGTGGCTGTAACAATATTGTCAGCCATACCGTGGGCCAATTTTGCAATGGTATTGGCTGAAGCAGGCGCAACTAGGAATAAATCCGTTTCTTTTGCAATATCAATGTGTTTAATGAGACTGGGATCTTCTTCCACCATGACTTCAGTATGGACAAGATTTTTGGAAAGGGATTGAAGTGTAAGTGGAGTAATGAAGTCCATAGCAGAGCGACTCATGAGCACGGTCACCTTATGGCCAAGTTTAGTTAATTGACTGGTCAAATCAGCAGCCTTATAGGCTGAAATAGAGCCTGTCACGGCAAGTGTTATATTAGCCATTCTGTTCACCTTTTTCTAGTGTATCTAAAATCAGCTGGGCAATTTCTTCCTTTGTGTTTGCCTGCAATTCTGTAGTCGGACTCACTAAAAATCCAATATGCTGATTTTCGCTGATGTCGTTCAAATCATTTGCAAGGATAAAATCAGCACCATTACGAGCAATACTCTGACGTGCCACCGCAAATAATTCTTCTTTTGGAACACCAACTAAAAGCTTAAATCCTATCAGCGTGATAGTCGGATTCCATTCCTTAACATAGGATATAACCTTGGGTGTTTTTTTCAGAAAAAGAACTTGATACTCATCGTTGGAGGAAATCTTGCTTTCTGTATTTTGTTTATCCAGCAAGCTAGCAATGTCATCCGTATTTTTAAGTTCATCTAATCCAGTCATGTAAACAGGTGTATAGTCAGAAACAGCCATACTATGGATGAGAGCCTGGTGTGTATTGACCAAAGGTTCTAATGTAGCTTTCAAACTTTCTACATTTGTAATCTGGACAATGGTTAACCGCTCATGAGGCGCTGGTTTTACAGCCTGCTTCGTCGTAACCAGAGTAACCTCGTGCCCTGCATCCAAGGCTTTTTCAGCAATCAATTTTCCTAAATGACCAGAGGCGTGGTTTGTTATGGCGCGGACTTGATCGATGGCTTCACTAGTCCCACCAGAAGTAATCAATAATTTCATGTTCATATTTTACTATAATTTCTATTTTTCGTAAAGTTTTAGAGACCGTTTTCAATTAGAAAATTGCCAAATATGTCATCTATATTGGAAATAAGACTAGTAAAATACGTACGTTTTGATCCAATGATATTGAAATAATACATGATTTACGAAATCTATGCTATACTATATCTATATAAAAGGGGTATAGGAGAAGTTATGAAGTCAGATATCGAAATTGCACAAAGTGTAACTTTGAAACCAATCACAGAAATCGTTGAAAAAGTTGGTATCAGCTTTGATGATATTGAACTTTACGGAAAATACAAGGCAAAATTGTCTTTCGATAAAATCTATGCAGTCAAGGAAAATGCGCCTGGTAAGTTGATTTTAGTAACAGCTATCAACCCAACGCCAGCTGGTGAAGGTAAGTCGACCATTACCATCGGTTTGGCTGATGCTCTTTCTAAAATTGGGAAGAAAACCATGATTGCATTACGCGAGCCTTCATTGGGTCCAGTGATGGGGATCAAGGGTGGCGCTGCAGGTGGAGGATTTGCGCAGGTCTTGCCGATGGAAGACATCAACTTGCACTTTACTGGTGATATGCATGCCATTACGACGGCTAACAATGCTCTTTCAGCCTTGATTGATAACCATCTCCATCAGGGAAATGCATTAGGTATTGACCAACGCCGTATCATCTGGAAACGCGTTGTTGATTTAAATGACCGCGCTCTTCGTAAGGTAACTGTTGGCTTGGGTGGTCCGCTCAATGGTATTCCTCGTGAAGATGGATTTGATATTACCGTAGCTTCTGAAATCATGGCAATTTTGTGTTTGGCGACAGACATCAATGACTTGAAAGAACGGTTGGCAAATATTGTTATTGGTTATCGTTTCGATCGCAGTCCTGTCTACGTGCGTGATTTGGCGGTGGAAGGTGCTTTGACCCTCATTTTGAAAGACGCTATCAAGCCAAACTTAGTCCAAACGATCTATGGCACGCCAGCTTTTGTTCATGGTGGACCCTTTGCGAATATTGCTCATGGCTGTAACTCAGTTCTTGCAACTACAACAGCTCTGCGCTTGGCAGACTATACTGTGACTGAGGCAGGCTTCGGTGCAGACCTTGGCGCAGAAAAATTCCTAGATATCAAAGTTCCGAATCTTCCAAAAGCACCTGATGCTGTGGTAATTGTAGCGACACTTCGTGCCCTTAAAATGCATGGTGGTGTAGCTAAGTCAGATCTTTCTGCTGAAAACTTAGAGGCTGTGAAAGCTGGTTTTGCAAATTTGAAACGCCACGTTGAAAATATTAAGAAATTTGGTATTCCAGCAATTGTAGCAATTAATGAATTTGTATCAGATACTGCTGATGAGATTGCAACCTTGAAAGAACTGTGTGCTGAAATCGGTGTACCAGTTGAATTGGCAAGTGTTTGGGCAAATGGTGCTGATGGTGGTGTTGAGTTGGCTGAGACAGTTGTTGCAACAATTGAAAATCAGGTCGCAAACTACCAACGCCTTTACAAATCAGAAGATAGCCTAGAAGAGAAAGTGACTAAGATTGTCACAGAAATCTACGGTGGTACAGGTGTTGTCTTTGAGAAGAAAGCACGAAATCAATTGGCTGAATTTGCCAAGAATGGATGGGATCAATTACCAGTCTGCATGGCCAAGACCCAATACAGTTTTTCAGATAATCAATTTGCACTGGGTGCTCCAACTGGATTTGCAATCACCGTTCGTGAATTTGTTCCAAAATTGGGAGCTGGCTTCATTGTTGCCTTAACTGGTGACGTCATGACCATGCCAGGCTTACCAAAGGCACCTGCCGCACTTAATATGGATGTAGCAGAAGACGGCACTGCAATTGGATTGTTCTAAGATGAAACAAAAAATCCGTTTTTTACGCGGATTTCAGATTGAAGAAAAAGTCCATTTTGGACAATTTTCTTCAATCTTTTTCTTTGTGTAGAAAATAAAAGCTCTCAGAAACATTGAAATATCAACATTTATGAGAGTTCAATAACTTGTCATCTTTTACAAACTTCTCCAATTTTTTATATTTTTAGGAGTTTGTCTACGTTCTGTAACCGTCCAATAGGGCGGTTTTTTGTCGGTGAGCACTTGTAAATATGGTATAATGATTGATAAGAAAAGACTAGGAGATCTGTATGATAAGAAAGGAACACAATGAGTTTACAAGAGTTCAGTTGCCAGCTGCTTTGCATTTGACTCGTCTTGGATATGACTATCTTTCGGCTACAAGTGAAGAAATAAAAAACAGAGACTATTCAACCAATATCCTTCTATCGATTTTTAAGCGACAGTTTTTAACATTCAATAATTACGCAAGTGAAGCTGATTTTGAAAGAGAATTTGAGAATATCCGTTTAGAACTAGAACAAGATGATATCGGGTGTAGTTTTTTCAACCGTATCCATGCAGACTCTGGCTACACCTATATCAATTGGGATAATATAGAGGAGAATACCTTTCATATAGCCTTAGAAGTCACCTGTCAAAATGGTGAGGAAGAGTTCCGGCCTGATATCACCGTTTTTATCAACGGCCTCCCTCTCAGTTATATCGAAGTCAAGCAACCAGATGCTATTCGTGATGGAAAAACAGGAATTAACTCTGAAAAAGAACGTACCAAGCTCCGCTTTGAAAATAAAAAATTCAGACGCTTTAATAATATCACTCAACTCATCGCTATTTCAGACAATCTGCCCTACGATGATAGTCAAGGTCAGCAGTTCCAAGGGTCATTTTACTGTACTAATGCCTATTCTGGTACCAAGTTCAACTCTTTCAAGGAAGAGCAGGAGAGACAAGTACAGTCTAGCCTGTCTAGCTTAACAGAAGAGATGATTGATTTGGTTCTCAAAGATGTCAATCGCTTTGCATTAAAGTCACAGGCAGAGTTTCGAACCAACTTAGAATCAGCTAGCCCATGTAACTCATTCCTGACCTCGCTGTATCAGAAAGAACGACTCTTTTTCATGCTTCGTTATGGTTTAGTCTATGTAGAAGAACGGGATAAAAAGGGGCAAATTCAACTTCAAAAGCATGCTATGCGCTATCCTCAATATTTTGCGACCAAGGCGATTGAGCGAGGATTAGAAGACGGGATCAAGAAAGGAGTTATCTGGCATACGCAAGGTTCTGGTAAAACCGCTCTAGCATTTTTCAATATCCGATACTTACGAGACTTTTATGCTAAAAGAGGTGTTGTCCCGCAGTTTTACTTTGTGGTAGACCGATTGGATTTGGCTGATCAAGCCTATAAGGAATTTACCAAACGTGGCCTGAAGGTAAAACGCATTAACAAGCCGAGTGAGTTAAATCAGATTCAAGACCAATTCGATATCTCGGTTGTCAACATCCAAAAATTCAAAGAATCCTCTGATCTAACAGACCATTCAGGCTATGACTTGAATCGGCAAAATATCTACTTCATTGATGAGGCTCACCGTTCTTACAATGAAAAAGGTTCCTATCTGCCAAATCTGTATAATGCTGATAAAGAAGCTGTTAAGATTGCACTGACAGGAACGCCTTTGATTGCGACAAAGGCTGACGGAAAAACCAAGGAAACAGCTGCGACGACCCGTGATATATTTGGAAATTATATCCATAAATACTACTACAATCAATCCATTGCTGACGGTTTTACCCTGCGACTGATACGAGAAGATATCGAAACCTCCTATAAAGAAACCTTGCAAGTGGTGCATGAGGAGATTCAAAAGGGGACGCTGGATAAGAAATCCATATTTGCTCACCCACGTTATGTCTCACCAATGCTAGACTTTATTCTTGATGATTTTACAAGAGCACGAGAGATCATATTTGGCGACCAGTCCATCGGTGGAATGGTGGTCTGTGATTCTTCAGAACAAGCACGAGAATTGCACAAACAGTTAGAAGAACGCAGAAAAGCAGGGCTTACATCGTTTACTTCAACCTTGATTTTACATGATGCAGGGGATAAGGAATACAAGAAAGAAGAAGTGGATAAATTCAAGGACGGTCTGACAGATTTTGTCATCGTCTACTCCATGCTCTTGACTGGTTTTGATGCACCAAGGCTGAAACGGCTCTATCTTGGACGGAAAATCAAGGCCCATAATCTCTTGCAGACTTTGACCCGTGTCAACCGTCCGTACAAGGATTATGCTTTTGGCTATATCATTGATTTTGCGGACATTTCCAAGGAATTTGACAAGACCAATAAAGCCTATCTGGAAGAACTCAATCGGGAATACCAGGCAGCTTTGACAGAAGAAGACGGAGATAATCCTTTTGGAACTATTTTTGTGTCCCCAGAAGAAGTCCAGGAACAGCTAGCGAGCTCTAACCGAGTTCTAATGAACTATCCGACAGATAACTTAGAATTTTTCGGAAGAGCCATCGATGAAGTCAAGGATAGGAAAGAGTTAATCGCCCTCCGAAAATCTCTTGAAACCATTCGTCAATACTACAACATGGCACGTTTGCATGGCTACCACGATATTGTCAAACAGGTCAATATGGGAGAAATTGCTAGCCTTTTAAATATGCTGTCCCGCCGCCTCTTGACTTTGAGCTTGTTGGAAAAACCAGATAGTTTTTCTAGTCAGCAACTATTGAATCTAGCCATGTCTGAAACTAGCTTTAGTTTTACCAAGATAAAGGAAGAGGAACTACGACTGGCAGCCAATGATTTGGACGATATCCGCCGCCGTGTGGCCAATGGTATCAATTTGCGGAGGGATGAAAAAGATCCAGAATGGGTAAGTCTTTATGAAGAGTTTCAACGCATCCTAAACAAGCACATGACACAGGAAGTAGAAGGATATAGTCTCTCAACCATTAACGAAACCAAACAAGCCTATCAAAGTTTATTCGATTCAGTAGAAGACTATAAAACAAGAATGAATCGCTTGGCCATGAACTTTGGTGGAGATACCATGTCTGCCCGTGCCTTTAAGCACATTACCCAATCAACAGTTGTCAGTGACTTTCCAGCTATTTATCAGGTGCTAAAAGGTGCCAAACCTCTGATTGATTATAAAATCGGTCTTAATCAAGGCATTCTTGAAAACGAAGCCTATTTGAAAGGGGAGATCAGGCGACTGGCCCGTCAAGAAATGAAGAAAACAGAAGTAGGGAAGCAACTCAAACGAGTCGATTATGATAAGTTGATTCGTTCCCTAATGGAAGTCTATGAAGGAGAATATTAAGTAAATGGAAGAACATTATATCGTACAGGTGCAGAGTCAAGTCCAAGGCTTGGTGGATGACCTAAAAGCAGTCTTTACCCATGCAGGACTTGCAGGAGAGGCAGCGGAGTATAAGCTTCTGACCCAGTCCTTCCTTTACAAATTTTTGAATGATAAGTTTTTGTACGAAGCCCTGAACATTGACGAATCCTATGATTACCAAGGTCTTTTGAACTTGTCTGAAGAAGATTATGACTGGTTTTTAGATGATATTGGAACCAAAACTGCTCATCTAAAACCTGAACAATTGATTGAAAGCCTACACCGTCAACAGAACCAAGCAGATTTTGCTGAGATTTTTGAACAGACTCTCAATCAGATTGCCATTGACAACAATGCTATTTTCTCTGTCCATACGGATGGTGGAACAGATATTCGCCTCTTCGATCAACGTTTGATTACGGATACGATTTCAGATACCAGCAAGCGAAATGAAGTGGCAGCTTCTATTATCAATCTCTTGGCGCGTGTTAAATTTGACCAGCAGATTTTTTCACAGGGTTTTGACTTTTTCTCCACCTTGTTTGAGTACATGATTAAGGACTATAACAAAGACGGTGGTGGAAAGTATGCGGAATACTACACTCCCCACTCCGTTGCTAAAATCATTGCGGCGATTTTGGTGGGAAATGACCAGCCAAGTAACGTAAAAATCTATGATCCTTCTGCTGGTTCGGGGACTCTCTTGATGAACCTGGCCATTCAGATTGGTACCGACCGTACCAGCGTTTACAGTCAGGACATTTCTCAAAAATCCTCCAATCTCTTGCGTCTCAACTTGATTCTCAATGGCTTGCAGCATTCCATTCACAATATCGTACAGGGAAATACTATTCTCAACAATCGCCATGTGGAGAAGATGGACTATATCGTATCCAATCCTCCGTTCAAACTAGATTTTTCTGAGTGGCGAGATCAGGTAGAAAGCCTGCCAAATAGTAGTGAACGCTTCTTTGCAGGTGTGCCAAAGATCCCCAACAAGAAAAAAGAGAGTATGGCTATCTACCAACTATTTATCCAGCATATTATCCATAGTTTGAAGGAAGACGGGCAGGCAGCTATTGTCTTGCCTACGGGCTTTATCACTGCCCAGTCAGGTATTGACAAGAAAATCCGTCAGCACCTGGTCGATGAGAAGATGCTAGCAGGGGTTGTGTCCATGCCGTCCAATATCTTTGCGACGACAGGTACCAATGTCTCCATCCTTTTTATTGATAAGAAAAACAAGGGTGATGTCGTCCTTATCGATGCCTCAAATCTCGGAACCAAGGTCAAGGAAGGCAAGAACCAAAAGACCGTGCTATCTCCTGAGGAAGAGCAGAAAATCGTCGAGACCTTTATCAAGAAAGAAGCCGTCGAGGACTTTTCTGTCACCGTCTCTTATGAGGACATCAAGGAGAAAAACTACTCTCTCAGCGCAGGTCAATACTTTGATATCAAGATAGACTATGTAGATATCACAGCAGAAGAGTTTGAAGCCAAGATGACCGCCTTTCAAAGCAAACTCTCAGACCTCTTCCAGCAATCACATGCACTGGAGGAGGAGATTGAAGAGCAAATGAAGGGGATCAAGTATGAGTGAGTGGAAGTTTTTAACTCTGAAAGAAGCAGAACTAGAGTTTATAGATGGAGATAGAGGAGTTAATTACCCTAAGAAATCAGAGTTATTGCCAGAAGGTGATTGTGTTTTTCTAAATACAGGTAATGTTAGACAAAATAGCTTTGATTTTTCTAATTTAGATTTTATTACAAAAGAAAAGGATAATTTACTAAGGAATGGTAAGTTACAAAGAGATGATATAGTTCTTACCACAAGAGGCACAGTAGGGAATGTTGCCTTATATTCTCAAGAGGTTCCGTTCAGTAATATTAGGATTAATTCAGGAATGGTAATAATTAGGGTAAACAAGAATTTCTGGCATCCCTATTTTATTTATTTGTTTTTTCAATCACATCTTTTCAAAAAACAAATCAGTAGACTTATATCTGGTAGTGCTCAACCTCAGTTACCAATTTCAATTTTAGAAACTGTTAATATTCCTCAATTAACATTGGATGAACAGAAAGAAATTATTTTTAATATTAAATCTATTGACCAAAAAATCGAAATCAACAACCAAATCAACCAAGAGCTAGAAGCCATGGCTAAGACCCTCTATGACTACTGGTTTGTGCAGTTTGATTTCCCAGACCAGAATGGCAACCCCTACAAATCATCAGGCGGAAAGATGGTCTATCACCCAGAACTCAAACGCGAAATCCCAGAGGGGTGGGGAGTGGAGAAATTGGAAAATATTGCTAATATAACAATGGGGCAATCTCCTAAAGGAACTTCTTATAATGAAGTTGGAGAGGGAATGTTATTTTTTCAAGGTTCAACAGATTTTGGATGGAGATTTCCTGTGGCAAGACAATACACAACTGAACCGTCTAGGATAGCAGAAGAAGATGATATCTTGTTAAGTGTTAGAGCACCTGTGGGGACTTTCAATATTGCTGATACAAGATGTTGTATTGGTCGAGGTTTAGCGGCTATTAATAGTAAAGTAGGAGCAAATAGCTATATTTTTAATGTTATGCAAGATTTTAAAAAGCTATTTGACATGATGAACTCAGTAGGAACTACCTTTGGTTCAATTACTAAAGATGACCTTTACTCATTAAAATTAATCTATCCGCCAAATGAACTATTGATGAAATTTGACAAATCAGTAAATTCATTTGATAGAGAAATCAAAAATAGAAGTAGACAAAACCAAGAACTCTCCCAACTTCGTGATTGGCTCTTGCCAATGCTGATGAATGGACAGGTGAAGGTGGAGGATAAAACATAGAAATTGTAAGAAAATGGTTATTTAGAATTAGTACAGGGGATGTAGAAAATTTACCAATCTCCCACGAAGATGATGAGTCAGAAATTCTTAAGATTTCAATTCCTGTTTCATTTCTCTGGATTGTAATGTCAATAATAGGCATTATTAAATTCTGGTAGTTGTTAGACTCTTTAAAGTGTCGATATTGTATTATTGTTAAATCCCCCTAATCATTTCGACTAGGGGGATATTTTCTATGTTGTCTCCAATTCTTTTCCTTGTGGCAAAACAGTTTTGATTTCATTGGTGGAAGGGTTAGATTCTACCTTATTTTTCTGTCTATTTCGCTCTGAAAAATCTTGGCGAATATCGTTTAGGATTTGTAAGATGACCTTCTCACTAGCGTTGGCATCATAACTTACCTTATTGACCAAGTGGTTATACAGAAGAGAATAATCTTTGAACATATTTTTACGGATTTTAGCACTATCAATCTTGACACGTGTACTGGTATCTTGACAACGTTGGAGATAAAGGCTATAGGATTTTTCTTGACTGTCACGCAGATTGGCGACAGCCTCCTCTAACATCAGCATAGTAACAGCCTCGGAGTAGGGTGGCTGTGCGAGTCGAGCAAGCAGGGAATCCATCAAGGCAGATGATTCTTGCATATTTGCAGTTGGAGCAGTCTTATACAATTCGACCAGCTCTTGTAACAGGCGATAAGCCTTTAACTTTTCAACTGTTCGAGCATTTTGAAAGAGTTTGAGACCACCTACAAAAGCCGAAAAATCAATATTTCGGATTTTAAGAGCTTGCTTCAGTTCCTTGGTCAAATCAGATCCTCGTTTTTGTTTGAGACTCTTTTTCATCAAAGGTAAGGAGTCTTCTAAACGTTGCGTCAGGTCAGCAACCATAGGATTATTGCTTGAAGAACGATACTGTTTTAGAGTATCAACTGTGCTACTCATGAGTTGAACAAACTCTGCCTGATTCAAATGTTGGGCGTATAGTGGAATGCGGATTTTCATTTAATATACCTCGCTTTATTTTTTTATCCGGTTATCTATTTATTCGTTAAAGGAAACCAAAAATGTACAAAATTTGAAAAATAGTTTTAAAAGTTTAAAAGTAGTATTCCAAACAAAATGATACGTTTTAAACTTTTAAAAGTTACCACAGACTTATTTTTACAATTTTTAAAAAGTTTTTTGATGCAAATCAGATTTCGGTAGCTTTTTTTCAATTTGAAAAAGGGCAATACTGTTTATGGTTGCCTGATTATTTATAAAAGATAGTTAGATTTTTTATATCAGCTAAACTTTTTCATGTTACAATAAGGTATCACACTTTGGAGGTGTTATATGAAATGGAATAAAAAGATTTTATTGTCTGTTGTGTTGCTCGTTAGCTTGGTTTCCTTATCAGCCTGTCAATCGATTACGAACTGGTGGAAGAACACCAAGGAAGAATGGATTGGTCTAGAAATGACCGTTCGAACTTTTGATGAAAATTCTCAATTAATTGATGAAATGTCTGGGAAGTCCTTGTCAATTTCTCGCAACCAAGAGTTTGACTCTGTGGATGCTGAAGGCTATTCGAATGCTGATTCTTCGGTATTAAAAGTGACGCTCGGTAATTATGAAATCGACCATGTAGGTTCTTCTTTAATTGCTGCAGAAGAAGGTCTGGAGGATCTTTATGCCAAATACCAAACTACGGTAGATATTGCGAATTATGACCGTTCGATTCCCTTGGTGAATCGTATGGTTTCAAGTTTGAAAAATGATTTTACCGGAAAGGCAAAGGTGGTACTTATTCGGTCACAAAATGGTACACCTTTGGCAACGTATGTTGGAGATAAAGTTTCGCTATATGCTTCAGATGCACCAAAGACTTCTGAGCTTTTAGTTGATGGCAAACGGTTGATTATCTATCGTTGTGACTATACCATTTATGACAGGGAGCTATTGGAGAATTAAATGATAGAGATTCGGAATGCGCAGTTTGAAGATGCGGCAAATTTGGTGGCCATTTATGCCCCATATGTTGAAAGAACTGCCATTACTTTTGAAACACAAGTACCTACAGTAGAAGATTTTGAAAATAGAATTAAAAAAACTATGGAAAAATTCCCTTATCTGGTCGCAATAGAAGAAGGACAGATAGTGGGATATGCCTACGCATCGACCTATTATGCTCGTGCAGCCTATGATTGGACGGTGGAATTGTCGGTCTATGTTCAAAAAGAAGCGCGTGGAAAAGGGGTTGGAACCTTGCTATACACTGCTTTGGAGGAGGAATTGACTACGCGTGGGTTCAAAAACTTTTTAGCCTGCATTGCCTTACCAAATCCTGCTTCCATTGCATTGCATGAAAAGAGAGGTTATGAGCAGGTGGCTCATTTTAAAAAAGTTGGATACAAATTTGGCACTTGGCATGATATCGTCTGGCTCCAAAAGTCTCTTGTAGGTGACTAAAATGGATTTTGTAGAATTGGAAAAACGATTGTTGGCCCTGGCAGAAAAAGGTCAGGAACAGCCAATGAAAGCCTATATGAAAAACAACTTTGAGTTTTTAGGTGTTCGTAGTCCAGATCGTAGAAAAGCTGCCAAACAATTTTTCAAAGACTTCAAAACGCCAGAACTTGACCGGGATTTTGTAGAGGCTTGTTGGGGCAAACCCTACCGTGAATTTCAATATGTCGCTATTGATTACCTCGTGGCTCATAAGAAAAACCTAGTATTAGCTGATTTACCCCGCTTGAAAAAACTTGCCCAGACGAAGTCCTGGTGGGATAGTATTGACGGATTGGACAAACTCGTTGGCAAAATTGTTTTGGACAATCCAGAGGCCAAGCAGGTGATGATTGACTGGAGTTTGGATGAGGATTTCTGGTTGAGGCGAATTGCTATTGACCATCAGCTTTTGCAAAAGGAAAAGACAGATATAGTACTATTAGAGAAGATCCTCGTCAATAATCTCAATCAGACTGAATTTTTTATCACTAAAGCGATTGGCTGGAGTTTGCGTGATTATTCGAAGACTTATCCTCATTGGGTTCGAGACTTTCTGGGAAAATACCAACATCAAATGGCAAGTTTATCGATTCGTGAAGCAAGTAAGTATTTATAGGTTGAATGATGACAAAAGTATATGAATTTCAAGCAGTTATCCTTCCTGTCTCAGATAAGGGTGGAGAATATATTATTTTCCTAAATGATATTCGTCAGGAATTCGGGAAGGGGAGAGTAAAAGTACATGCGACTTTTGATGGGCATCCCTATGATGGCTCTATTGTCAATATGGGAATGAAGGATGAAGTAGGCAATATTTGTTATATCCTCGGTATCCAAAAGGCTATTAGCGCTGCAATCGGTAGGTAAGCAACCTGGAGATACGGTGTTCGTAACCATTCGAGAGCGTATTGAGTAATTAGACTTGCAAAATTGTCAAATTATGATAGAATAGGTACATGCGATGAGCCGAGTAGTGACTTAGTCACATTCGACGCTAGGGAGGTCTTCATTTAATTGAAACGCAGGAGCGGACCTTGAATAGTTGTTGTGAACCTGCTATTCTCATCAGCAATGATGCCCTTACCCACCATTTATGGTGGGCTTTTTTTCATTTTTATACTTTTCATTTATATAAAATGTGGTATAATTAAGAAATAATAAATTTTTAGAAAATTTTGAAGAATTGATCTAAAGGAGATACTTATGGCATATGTAGTGGCTGTCGTTGGTGCGACAGGTGCAGTTGGTGCGCAAATGATTAAAATGTTGGAAGAATCAACTCTTCCAATCGAAAAAGTACGTTTATTAGCTTCTGCTCGTTCTGCGGGAAAAACCCTTCAATTTAAAGGACAAGAGATTGTTATCGAAGAAACAACTGAAACTGCCTTTGAAGGTGTTGATATTGCGCTTTTCTCAGCTGGTGGTTCTACATCTGCTAAGTTCGCTCCATACGCGGTTAAGGCGGGTGCAGTTGTTGTAGATAATACTTCTTATTTCCGTCAAAATCCTGATGTTCCTTTGGTTGTTCCTGAGGTTAATGCACATGCTTTGGATGCACATAATGGAATTATCTCTTGTCCAAACTGTTCAACTATTCAAATGATGGTTGCTTTGGAACCAATTCGTCAGAAGTGGGGCTTGGAACGGATTATCGTTTCAACTTATCAAGCTGTATCTGGTGCAGGTATGGGTGCAATCCTAGAAACGCAGGATCAACTTCGAGCTGTATTGAATGATGGTATTGAGCCAAAAGCTGTTGAAGCAAACATTCTTCCTTCTGGTGGTGATAAGAAACATTACCCAATTGGATTCAATGCACTTCCTCAGATTGACCTCTTCACTGAAAATGACTATACTTACGAAGAGATGAAGATGACGAAGGAAACGAAGAAAATCATGGAAGATGATAGTATTGCCGTTTCTGCAACCTGTGTTCGTATTCCAGTTTTGTCAGCTCACTCAGAATCTGTTTACATTGAGACAAAAGAGATTGCTCCGATTGATGACGTCAAAGCAGCAATCGCTGATTTCCCAGGTGCTGTTCTCGAAGATGATGTTGCCAACCAAATTTATCCTCAAGCAGTCAATGCTGTTGGAAGTTGTGATACATTTGTTGGTCGTATTCGTAAGGATTTGGACAAGGAAAATGGCATCCATATGTGGGTTGTTTCAGATAACTTGCTGAAGGGTGCTGCGTGGAACTCAGTTCAAATCGCAGAAACACTTCATGAACGTGGTCTTGTTCGTCCAACAGCAGAGCTGAAATTTGAATTGAAATAAGAACTTATTAACAGAAGTACACAAAAGGCTACGCTCAGCCTTTTTTAGCAGTAATAAGAGAGGAAGTACGATGTCTATTCAAGATTTACGTGATGTAAAAATTATCACAGCGATGATTACCCCTTTCAAAGAAGATGGTTCTATCAATTTTGACGTTTTACCAGAATTAATTGAGCATTTGTTGGCACATCATACGCAAGGTATTTTATTAGCAGGTACAACAGCCGAAAGTCCGACATTGACACACGAAGAAGAATTGGAGTTGTTTGGCGCAGTTCAAAAAATTGTCAATGGCCGTGTTCCTCTAATTGCTGGTATTGGTACCAACGATACCCGTGACTCAATTGAGTTTGCCAAAGAAGTTGCAGCTTTTGGCGGTTTTGCAGCTGGTTTGGCTATTGTCCCTTATTACAATAAGCCATCTCAAGAGGGAATGTATCAGCACTTTAAGGCTATTGCCGACGCTTCTGATTTACCAATCATTATTTACAATATTCCTGGACGCGTAGTGGTGGAAATGACTCCTGAAACCATGTTGCGTTTGGCTGAACATCCTAATATTATCGGTGTCAAGGAGTGTACTAGCCTTGCCAATATGGCTTATTTGATTGAGCACAAACCAGAAGATTTCTTAGTCTACACTGGTGAAGATGGTGATGCTTTCCATGCAATGAATCTGGGAGCTGATGGGGTCATCTCTGTTGCGTCCCATACTAATGGTGATGAGATGTACGAAATGATTTCCGCTATCGCTCAGCAAGATATCAAAACGGCAGCAGCCATTCAACGGAAATTTATTCCGAAAGTCAATGCCTTATTCTCATATCCAAGCCCTGCACCGGTGAAAGCAGTATTAAATTATCTAGGATTTGAAGTTGGACCGCTTCGCCTACCACTCGTACCATGTCCTATTGAAGATGCAAAACGGATCATCAAGGTCGTTGTAGACGGCGATTATGAAGCAACAAAAGCCACCGTCACAGGAGTAGTCAGACCGGATTATTAAAACAGTCAGGGGAGTGACTGTTTTAACGCGAGCCTAAAAACAAGAAAGTGAGCACGTCCAGTGGACGTTTTTAACCCGAGCCTAAAAACACGAAAGTGAGGAAAGTCAGGGGATACGAATAGTTCAGTGAACTATTCGTACCTGAGCCTGAAAACCCAAAAGCGAAGTGTTTTAACGCGAGCCTAAAAACAAGAAAGCGAGCACGTCCAGTGGACGTTTTTAACCCGAGCTGAGAAATTATAAATAAACAATGACTGTTTGTTTTCTGAAATTATAAGAAAGAACACAGATTTTTAAATCAGTAATTTGAAAATCCGTGTTCTTATTTTTTTCTTAGATAAACAAATATTAGAAAGCACAACATTTCTAAAAATCATTTTCTATTCTCCATTTTCCAGTTGCAAGCCTTTCCATTCTTGTTAATTTCTTGTTATAATGACAAAAAAGGATGAAGGAGCTAGTATGAAAATTGTTATTATCGGAGCTTCATTTGCTGGGTTGAGTGCAGCTTTGGAGTGTAGAAAATTGTATAAAGATGCTCAGATTACATTGATTGATCGAGAAAAGGATGTTGCCTTTTTTCCAAATGCCTTAAACTGGAAATTGTCAGATCGCATGACTGAATGGGAGGAAGCAAGGATTTCTCTGTACAAGGAACTATTGCAGACTACCATTACCTGTCTCTTTGAAACTGAGTGTTTAGCCATTAATCCTGAAACGAGTCGGCTTAAATTAAGACAGCAAAATGTCATCAGTGAAATAAGCTATGATCGTCTGATCTTAGCTATGGGTGCCAGTCAAACGTGGGAATGGGGCCAGGAAGAACTTCAAGACTACTTGATCCGGTCTAAGACCCTTACTCAAGCGCAAAGAAGTCTAGAAAAAATAAAGCAAGCAAAAACTATTGCAGTGATTGGAGCAGGGCAGATTGGATTAGAAAGTTTGGATGCTCTGAGTCGAATGAATTTGAAGTTACATGTGTTCGAGGCGCAAGATTCCCTGTTGGCGAAGTATCTTGATGAGGAGATGGTTGAGCCCATACGTCTGGAAATGGAACAAAGAGGAATTCTAATACATTTATCCGAAACTGTGAATCAGATTGAGATAGATGAGCAGGAAAAGCAAGTTATTTTCCGGACTGTAAATGGAAAGTATCGAGCTGATTTTATTCTTCCATCAACGAATTTAATACCCAATATTCAATTGGTAAAAAATCTCCTGAGAATAAACGTTGAAGGTACTGTGTGGGTAAATGAGTATCTTGAAACCAGCCAGAAAAATATTTTTGCTGTGGGAGATTTGGTTAGTTTACCAGTAGAATATTTTGGCCAAGCATATCTTCCAATGATTCATCATGCTATCCGAACTGGTAGACTAGCTGCTCAGAACTTAGTGATGCAGAGTATTCCATTGAAGAAAACCCAACGGATTGTATCGAGTCGCTTGTTTGGCTATTATGTGACTAGTATTGGGTTAACAGAAAGTGAAGCAAATTTATGGCTGAAGTGTAAGTCGATTCGGATGAGGAGCCCATACAGTCAATGGGAATCAGAAATGGCTGATTTTAAATTGATTGTAGATGAAAATGGACGGATTGTAGGAGGTCAACTCGTTTCGGTTGTCGATCATATTGAACAAATGGATGCCTTGTCACTTGCTATTTCAAATGGTTTAACAGTATTTGATCTAGTCCAACAATCTTGGTTATGTCTTCCAGGTAAGACTCCCTTGGTGCCAATGATGGTAGAAGCAGCTCAGGAATATATTCGGCAAGAAAACCTAGCACATACGGAGGTTGACTATGCAGATTGATTCCCTATTGGAAAAACGCGAACGAGCTATTTATCAGTTGCTCCTGTTTGTGGAAAACAGAAAAGACGCTCCCTTGCTGAAAGATGTGTGTCGCCATTTAGATCTGACAAAATCAACTTTATTGCGCTATATAGATTCTTTTAATGAAGAGTCGCATGCTGCAGAATTGGGTCTTTTATTTCACCTTGAGGAAGAAAAGGTTTCTTTACAAAAAGATGCTCGACTAAGTCAGCAACAAATATTATCTTATCTTTTTCAGCCAAGTATCAAGTATCAGATCATTGTATTTTTATTAGATAAAGAAGATGTTTCTTTACAGACATTGTCTCAAGAATTACTAATTAGTGAGGCAACGCTCAATCGCCATCTCGCATCACTAAACCAATTACTGGCTGAATTCGGCATCGCCATTAAAAGCGGCCGGTTGAAAGGAAGCGAGCTTCAAATCCGGTATTTTTTACATCAAGTCCTCCTCTTGACAACTGCTAGCTCCAAATTCCAAGAGGAATTTGCCAGACGCCATTTGGACGCTTTATTACCCTTATTTGAACGCTTTTATCAGTCAAAACTCAATCCTAAACAGGCCTATCGTCTTTTATTATGGTTGATGATTTCACAACAACGGTCTAAGTTACAACAGTTAGATTATAGGAGATCGGAAGAGCACACGTCTGAACTCCAGTCACCGATGTTTATCT
>ERZ650307.509-NODE-509-length-21695-cov-16.389603_pt1 | contig 21695 bp, 19 predicted proteins | sample MGYA00376243_ERZ650307 | MGnify/ENA primary metagenome ERZ650307 (study PRJEB26733, sample SAMN07839242) | wastewater metagenome | biome: urban; feature: artificial channel; material: waste water | place: USA: North Carolina | collected 2016-03-31 ... | reverse complement strand
TTTGATTTATCCCGATAAATCTGCAATTAAAAAGCAAAAAATCCTTCTTAAAATATTTATAAAAATAATTGTAATAAAATTTAAACAGGCTCTAAAAAAATCGCTAAATAATTTTAGCGATTTTTATCATATTTGAAAAAAAATTCTTATTGATAAGATTCGATAGGTTCACAAGTACAAACCAAATTTCTATCTCCATAAGCTTCTTCTACTCTAGATACCGAAGCGAAGAATTTGTGCGTTCTTACCCATTCTAGCGGATAAGCTGCTTTTTCTCTGCTGTAAGGTTTATCCCAAGCATCAGAAATTACCACTTGTTCTGTATGTGGTGCATTTTTCAGTACATTATTCTGTGCATCTGCTTTTCCTTCAGCAATTTCTTCGATTTCTGCTTTAATCGAAATTAAAGCTTCTGCAAAACGGTCAAGTTCTTCTTTGCTTTCAGACTCTGTAGGTTCTATCATCAATGTACCAGCAACAGGGAAACTTACTGTAGGCGCATGGAACCCATAATCCATCAATCTTTTTGCCACATCTGCTACTTCTATACCTAGTGGTTTAAACTGGCGGAAATCTACAATACATTCGTGAGCTACTCTACCATTGTGGTTAGCATATAAAATAGGGAAATGCTCTGCCAATACTTCTTTCAAATAATTGGCATTTAAAATGGCGTGTGCTGTAGATTTTTTAAGACCATCAGTTCCTAGCATTTTGATGTATGCATAAGAAATATTAAGCACCAAAGCAGAACCATAAGGTGCAGCAGAAATAGCATCTATTCCATTAGCTCCACCTGTAGGAATATTTGGATTTTTTGGTAAGAAAGGCACTAAGTGTTTTGCTACACAGATTGGCCCTACACCAGGACCGCCACCACCGTGAGGAATGGCAAAAGTTTTATGCAAATTAAGATGACAAACATCTGCCCCAATATTTCCTGGAGAAGTATATCCTACTTGCGCATTCATATTAGCACCATCCATATACACTTGTCCGCCATTTTCGTGAATTAAATTGGTAATTTCTTTCACATTAGCATCAAAGAAACCGTATGTAGAAGGATAAGTAATCATTAGAGCAGATAGATAATCTTTATGCTCTGCTACTTTAGCTTTTAAATCTTCGAAATCAATTTCGCCATTTTCTAGATTTTTAACCACCACTACTTTTAGTCCAGCAATTACCGCAGAAGCAGGATTGGTTCCGTGTGCAGATTGCGGAATAAGACATATATTTCTATGGCTTTGCTCAATTGATTTTTGATAGGCTCTAATAACCATTAAACCAGCATATTCTCCTTGTGCACCAGAATTAGGCTGAAGCGAAGTTCCTGCAAAACCAGTGATTTCTGCAAGATATTTTTCTAAAGATTTAATTAATCTTTGGTAACCTTGCGCTTGTTCTATCGGCACAAACGGATGTATAGCTCCCCAGTTCTCCCAAGAAAGCGGAATCATTTGTGTAGCAGCATTCAGTTTCATGGTACAAGAACCTAAAGAAATCATAGAATGAGTAAGACTAAGGTCTTTTCTTTCTAAACGTTTAATGTAGCGCATTAAATCTGTTTCTGTATGGTACTTGTTAAAAACTTCTTCGGTTAAGATTTCGTCTTTTCTCAGTAAATTATCTGGAATTGAATATTCTTCTTTTAGATTAAGTTTAAAGCCTTGTTTTTGTTTGTAATGAGCCAAGGAATTCACTAATTTATTAATCTTATCTATGGTAGTAGTTTCATTAAGAGAGATACTCACAATTCCTTCTGAGAAATAATTGAGATTAATTTTATGGTCAATCAAAAATCTTTTAAGATTTAATTTTTCGGCTTCAGAAAACGCCATTTTTACCGTATCAAAAACGGGTTCTTTTACGATTTCGTATCCTAAAATTTGTAAAGCTTCTCTTAGAGCATTGGTTTTAAAATGAATTTGGTCTGCAATGTATTCTAAACCTGCTTTACCGTGATAAACAGCATACATACCAGCCATTACAGATAGTAAAACCTGAGCAGTACAGATGTTAGAGGTTGCTTTTTCACGTTTTATGTGTTGTTCTCTGGTTTGTAATGCCATTCTAAGTGCACGTTTACCATACATATCTTGAGAAACACCAATAATTCTACCAGGAATATCACGTTTATAATCTTCTTTACAAGCAAAAAATGCTGCGTGAGGACCACCATAACCAAGAGGAATCCCAAATCTTTGGGTAGTTCCTATTGCGCAATCTGCTCCCATTTCGGCAGGAGATTTTAATTTAACCAAAGCTAAAGGATCACAAGCTACTGCTACCTGAAGGTTTTGAGATTTTACTTTTTGAATAAAATCTGTATAATCTAAAACAATTCCGTTTTTACCCGGATATTGTAATAAAGCTCCGAAGAAATTTTCGTCTGCCGAAAATGTTTCGTGATTTCCTACTACGATTTCTATACCCAAACCTTCGGCTTTAGTAGTAAGAACGGCAATCGTTTGAGGTAAAACCAATTCTGAAACAAAAAATTTATTTGCTCCTGCTTTTTTCTGATCTTTGGTTCTATTGCTGTAGAACATATTCATCGCTTCAGAAGCTGCGGTAGATTCGTCTAGCAAAGAAGCATTTGCCAAAGCAAAACCAGTAAGATTGGTAATTAATGTTTGATAGTTAAGTAATGCTTCTAATCTTCCCTGTGCTATTTCTGCTTGGTAAGGAGTATAAGCAGTGTACCAACTAGGATTTTCTAAAATATTTCTTTGGATAGCACTTGGCAAAATGCTGTTGTGGTAACCAAATCCTATGTAAGTGTCATAATCTAAATTTTTCTCTGCCAATTCCTTAGAACGCTGAAGCATTTCGTACTCCGAAAGTGGTTCTGGAATATCCAAATCCTTCGCAAGTCTTATAGAATCTGGAATAGTTTGGGAGATGAGCTCATCTATAGAAGAAACGCCTATTTTAGATAACATAGCGTCTTTATCTGCATCATTTAGATTAATGTGACGGTTCACAAACTGCTGTGTGTTCATAGATTAAATTAAGTGTTGATTTTTTACTTTTATTAGATGCGTAAAAATACAAAAACTTTGTGTAATGCTAAAATTTAGAATATAGATATCAAACAGTTTGATTCATAGAAAAATAAATCAAGTTGTTGTCAAAAAATTAATTTTGATTACCTTAAAAATTGTAAATGATTAAACTCTATGTTTTTAATCAAAAAAATCTGAAAAATTTTAAGCTTTTTCCGAAAAGTAAATCGCAATGGCTGCAATAATAAGAAGCATCAAAAAAACAAACCATCTTTTTGAAAATTCCTGAGTTGGTTTTTCAGGATTCGTTTGTGATTTAGGAACGGAATATTCTTGAGGATTTACCTTCAAATTTTCTTTTGAAATCTCTAAAATAGTAATTCCTTGTACGGCTGTTTTATTCAGAAAGGTATTGGTAGCGTGCAAAATGATTTGAAATTTGCCCTCTTTATCAAATTCTTTGATTCTAAAAGTTCTTTCACCTTGTGGTTTTTCTAATCCGAAAGGCGTAATCTTCACCAAATCTGCATCATACGTTTGCCAATGAATTGTAATTTCCGCCCCTTTTTCTGCTCTTACTGCACTGGCGTGGAAGTTCTTAATTTTAGGCGGAAGCACAGATTTTTGACTTCTAAGAAATTGCCCAAAACTTTGGTCATAAACTCTTCTTCTTTCGGCATCAATCAAAGTATCATATGCTTCTTGAATTTCTCTGAAACGCTCGGTAAAAAAATCATCATTTTCGTTTTTATCAGGATGATATTTGAATGAAAGCTTTCTATACGCTTTTTTAATATCGTCTTCCGAAGCGTGTGGTTTAATCCCGAGAAAATAATAATAGTCTTTCAATTGATGATTAATGATTGATTGAGGACAAAAATAGGAAAAAGATAACTTCTTACAAAAAAAAGGAAACTTTTTAGTTCCCTTCTGTATATTCTTTAAATTGGTTTAAGATGCTTTGCCAACCTTGTTCTTGCATTTCTAGAGCATTGATATTTTCTGGCTCGAAACGCTCAAAAATTTCGGTAGTATTTTTATCTATAGCATTGAAAAAAACTTCTACTTTTCTACCGTCTTCTATATGGTATTCAATTTTCTGATGCGGAATAACTTCTGTATAAGTGCCGTGAAAAACAAAGCTTGCAGATTTATCTTTAGCAGCCATGGTATAGAAAAATTCGCCACCAATTTCTAGATTATTTTCAGCTTTAGGGCAATGCCAACTTTCGTGGGCAAAATTCCAGTTGATGATATGCTCTGCATTGGTAAATAATTCCCAAACTTTTTCTATGGGAGCATTGATGGTAGTGGTTACAATAAGAGGTTCCATTTTTAATGTTAAAAGTTAGAAGTTAGAAGTTAGAACTGAAATTAATTGTTATTTAGAATTATCAAAATACGTATAATCTTTTGTGATTTTGCCGTTTTCTATGGTGAAAATAGTGCAAATCGGAAGTTCAAATTTTGATTGATCTGGAAGAGTACCTTTTGAAACAAATTCTACAATTACATTTTTGTCTCCCGAAGGATAAACAGCTACCACAGAATCTTGCACATCTGTAAATTGATTTTGTAATTCAGAATATTCTTTTATAATCATGTCTTTTGATTTTTGGTGCGCAACCATTCCAGAAGCAGGCTCTTTAAATTCTGCTTTTTCTGAATATAAATTTGCCATTTTTCGCCAATCGTGGTTGTTAAAATGTATAAAAAGTTCTTTGGCAACTTTTTCGTTATTTGCAGAGTTACTTTCCGAGATTATTACTTTTTCTTCGTTCTGTTTGCAAGAAAAAACGAAGAAAACCAGGGATAAAAACAATAAATTTCTCATCACAAAATATTTTTAAGTTTTACCAAAGATAAAAAAAGCGTACTCAAAAAAAGTACGCTTCTATTAAAAATTAAAAATTGCTATTATTTAACGGCTTCTAAAGCTGCGCTATAATCTGGCTCTTGAGCTATTTCTGGCACTTGTTCTGTATATTTCACGATTCCGTTTTCGTCTAGAACTACTACAGCTCTGCTCAATAATCCTTTTAGTGGAGAATCTGTAATCGTTAAACCATAAGTTTCTCCGAAATTACTTCTGTAATCAGATAAATTAATCACATTTTTAAGACCTTCTGCTGCACAAAATCTACCCAAAGCAAATGGTAAATCTTTAGAAATATTAATCACTACGGTGTTCTCTAAAGAGCTAGCGTCTTCATTAAAATGTCTAGCAGAAGCTGCACAAACACCAGTATCTATACTTGGGAAGATATTAAGAACTACTTTTTTTCCTGCGAAATCAGAAAGAGATTTTTCTGATAAATCTTCAGCTACTAATGTAAAACCTTGTGCTACTGTACCCACCTCTGGTAAATTACCTGTGGTATGAATTTCATTTCCTTGTAATGTAATGTTTGCCATATTTTATATTTTTTCTAGTCAAAGATAGATTTTTTTATTTAAAATAATTAACAGTATTTATAAATTGGTTGTTTTCATATTTTCTATAAAAACCGTAAATTTGCTAACTTCTTAATTTTTAACAAATAAAAAACGAAAAATAAATGTCTGTATCTAAAATCTATTACACTCTTACGGATGAAGCTCCTATGCTTGCTACCCATTCTTTTTTGCCAATTGTAAAGGCATTTACAAAATCAGCAGATATAGAAATTGCTGTTCCTGACATCTCTCTTTCTGGAAGAATTCTAGCTAATTTTCCAGAATTTTTAAAAGAAGATCAAAAGATTGGTGATGCGCTTGCAGAATTAGGACAATTAGCAACACAACCTGATGCTAACATCATAAAACTACCTAATATCTCTGCTTCTGCACCACAATTAGAAGCTGCTATTGCAGAATTACAAGCCAAAGGTTATGCTGTGCCTAACTATCCTGCTGAGCCAAAAAATGATAAAGAAACCGCCATCAAAGCTAAATACGCTAAGGTTCTAGGAAGTGCCGTAAATCCAGTTTTAAGAGAAGGAAATTCAGACAGACGCGCTCCTAAAGCTGTTAAAAATTACGCAAAAACCAATCCGCACAGAATGGGAGATTGGGCTAAAGATAGCAAAACAGATGTAGCACATATGAACAGTGGAGATTTCTACGGAACAGAAACTTCTACTACAGTAGAAAATGCTACGAAATATAAAATTGTTTTCAAAGGAAATGATGGTTCTGAGAAATTATTAAAAGATTTTGCTCCATTAAAAGCAGGTGAAGTAATTGATTCTTCGGTAATGAATATGAATGCTTTGAAATCTTTCGTAAAAGAAGCAATTGCTGAGGCTAAAAATAGAAACGTATTGCTATCTGCTCACTTAAAAGCTACCATGATGAAGGTTTCTGACCCTATTATTTTCGGGGCAATTGTAGAAACTTTCTTCAGTGAAGTTTTTGAAAAATATGCTGAAACTTTTAAATCTTTAGATATTAATCCAAACAATGGTTTGGCTAATTTATATGATAAAATTGCGGGTATTCCTCAGGAAGCAGAAATAAAGGCAGACCTAGAAAAAGCATTAGAAAACGGACCAAGAGTGGCAATGGTAAATTCTGAAAAAGGAATTACCAACTTCCATGTTCCAAGTGATATTATTGTAGATGCTTCTATGGCTGCATTGGTAAGAGGCGGCGGTAAAATGTGGAATAAAGAAGGGAAAGAAGAAGATACTGTTTGTATCATCCCAGACCGTTCTTATGCTGGTTTTTATCAGGCATGTATTGATGATATGAAAGCGAACGGAAAATTAGACCCTACTACGATGGGCTCTGTTCCGAATGTAGGTTTGATGGCTCAAAAAGCTGAAGAATATGGTTCTCATGACAAAACATTCCAAATTTCTGGTGAAGGAGAAGTAAAAGTAGAAGACGAAAACGGAAACGTTCTTCTTTCTCAAAAAGTAGAAAATGGTGATATTTTCAGAATGTGCCAGACCAAAGACGCGCCTATTCAAGATTGGGTAAAATTAGCGGTAAACAGAGCAAGATTGTCTGATACACCCGCTATTTTCTGGTTAGACAAAGGAAGAGCTCACGATGCTGAAATCATCAAAAAAGTAGAAAAATATCTTAAAGATTATGATACTACAGGTCTAGACATTAGAATTCTAGATGTAAAAGATGCTATGACCGAAACACTAAAAAGAGCTAGAGAAGGCAAAGATACTATTTCTGTATCTGGAAATGTTTTGAGAGATTATCTTACAGACCTTTTCCCAATTTTAGAATTAGGAACTTCTGCTAAAATGCTTTCTATTGTACCGTTGATGAATGGTGGTGGTCTTTTCGAAACTGGTGCTGGTGGTTCTGCCCCAAAACACATCGAACAATTCTTAGAAGAAGGTTATTTAAGATGGGATTCTTTAGGAGAATTTTTAGCGCTTCAAGCTTCTTTAGAACATTTGGCTCAAACGCAAGACAATAAAAAAGCTCAAGTTTTAGCCGATGCTTTAGATGAAGCTAATGCTAAATTCTTGGCAACAGATAAGTCTCCTGCAAGAAAAGTAGGCGGAATAGATAATCGTGGTTCTCATTTCTATTTGGCGATGTATTGGGCTGAAGCTCTGGCAAACCAAACTGTTGATGCAGAATTGGCTGCTCAGTTCGCGCCTGTTGCCAATGCAATGCTTGAAAACGAAACAAAAATTAATGAAGAACTAATTGGCGCACAAGGAACTGCTCAAAACATTGATGGTTATTATAGACCAGATGAAGCAAAAACTTATGCTGCAATGAGACCTTCTGCTACACTGAATGCAATTGTAGATGCTCTATAAAATTCCCCTCCTTTGGAGGGGTGGATTCAAAAATTTATAATTTTTGAAGACGGGGTGGTTACCTTAATACATAAAACAAACTCCCGAAATTTTCGAGGCCACTGAAAAACTAAAATTTCAGTTAGTCAATAAAAAAGGAGTGTAAATCTTATGGTTTTACGCTCTTTTTTTTGTATCTTAAAGCTCTATTTCAAGAGCAAAGAATGTTATTACAGCAGCAAAAAATTCAGTTGAGTGCCTATTCTGGGTTGTACGATTTGATTGTGCCCAAAGAAAATCTTCTTCGGAAAATTAATGAACTGATTGATTTTTCATTCATCTACGAAGAACTTTTAAATAAATACTGTTTAAACAACGGGCGCAATGCAGAAAGCCCTGTCCGAATGTTCAAATATCTTTTATTGAAAAGCATTTACACAGTTTCCGATGTGGATGTGGTGGAGCGTTCGCGCTACGATATGTCGTTCAAATATTTTTTGGAAATGACTCCCGAAGAGGAGGTTATCAATCCCAGTTCACTCACAAAATTCAGAAAACTGCGTCTGAAAGATACGGATCTGCTGAATCTTTTGATTGGTAAAACCGTAACGATTGCGATTGAAAAAGGGATTATCAAATCAAAATCTATTATTGTAGATGCTACGCACACTTTATCGCGAAGCAACCCTTTTTCCACGATCGAAGTACTGAGGGAGCGCTCGAAGCTGCTTCGGAAAACCGTTTATCAGTTTGATGAAGAATTTAAAACCAAAATGCCTTCAAAAAACCTTGAAAATGATTTAAATAAAGAGTTGGACTACTGCAAAAAACTTGAGAAAATAATTGAAAACGCACCCTCTATCAATGAAATTCCTTCGGTAAAAGAGAAATTGAATCTTTTGAAAGAAATGGTGGAAGATACCGATGAACAATTGATTTTTTCAAAAGATAGGGATGCCAAAACAGGTCACAAATCTGCTGAGAGTTCATTTTTTGGTTACAAAACGCATCTGGCGATGAGCGAAGAGCGGATCATTACGGCAGCGGTGGTGACTTCGGGCGAAAAAGGCGACGGCCCGGAATTGCCAAAATTACTGCAAATAAGCCAGGACAACGGGATGGAAGTAGATGCCATTATTGGCGATGCGGCTTACAGCGGAAAGGAGAATCTGAAAATCGCAAGTGAGCAAAATATTAAAATTGTAGCAAGATTAAATCCTTCCATTACGCAAGGTTTTAGAAAAGACGAAGACAAGTTTGATTACAACAAAGATGCCGACCGATTTGTTTGCCCAGCAGGACATCTGGCGATACGCAAAGCTCGGGGTGGAACCAAAAATGTAGGCAAAAATCAAGTCGACACCTATTATTTTGATGTTGAAAAGTGCAAGGTTTGTCCACTGAAAGAAGGTTGTTATAAAGATGATGCAAAAAGTAAAACCTATTCTGTTTCCATCAAATCGGATTTGCATCAGGATCAGATGGTTTTTCAGGAAAGCGATTATTACAAAGAAAAATCAAAACACCGCTATAAAATCGAAGCCAAAAACAGTGAACTGAAGAATGTACACGGGTACGACAGAGCCACCTCTTATGGTATAGAAAATATGCAAATGCAGGGAGCGATGGCTATTTTCGCAGTCAATTTGAAGAGAATCCTGAAATTATTGTAGAGAAAAGTAATCTCTATAGCCCATTTTTCATAATCTCTCGAAATACGCTCTAAAATCACAACTAAAAAAGTCCAAAAAATAACTTACAAAAAAATAAAGAGCTTATTAAAGATTTTTAAATCTCATAATAAGCTCTTATTTCCATACCAAATAAATTGGGCTATTGTAAGATGGAGAGTTTTTCAGTGGCCTCAAAAAAATTCGGGAGTTTGTTTATATTATTAAGATGATTCGTTAGAAAAATTTACCTCTTTGTCTCATATTAGGATTATGCATGTGTTTTTGCATAGAAGGCATTTTCAGTTGTTCTTTCATCATTTTTATTTGGTCTGTCATCATCCCAGCAGAATCTAGTTTTTTTGCTTCTTCTAGTAATCTCTGTGCTTCGGGTTTTCTACCTTTTTGTAGTGCAGCAGCAGCCAAATTAAGTGTTGCCATAGCTCTATCTTGTTTCATATTTAATCCGTAATCCAAGGCTTTTCTCATTAAAGGTTCTACTTTTGCAGGATTATCTTGTGCTAATGTAAGCGCTTGTAAATAATGAAAATATCCGTATTGAGAACGGTGCAACTGAGAAGGATAATTTTTGATATAAGTAAGCCAATGTGCAGCTTTTACAAAATTCTGTTTACGCATTTGCCAAAAAGCCAATAAAATGTATTCGTTTTTAAAAAATAATAAAATAGGACTCAGAGAGAAGAATACCAACACAATTCCCCAACCAATCTGGCGATTCATCATCAGATAAACTCCTATTGCAATCAATATTGCTGAGATTAAAAACTTTATATATTTATTCATTGTTAAATTTTAAGTGTGCAAATTTAGTGATAAATTAAAAATTGAAAGTTGAAATTTAAAAATTATTTTTCTAAAATTCTTTCAAATGTTTGAAAACTAAAGTCAAATTGATTTTTTTCGTCTTTTTGATGGGTAGTTTCATTGGTTTTCAACCATTTTTTTTCATCTATTTTTGGGAAGAAAGTATCCGCTTTTAGTTCTGCATCTACCAGAGTAACTTCTAATTGATCTGCCAAATCTATCGTTTGTTCGTATATAGTACCACCACCAATGATAAAAACATTTTCGTCTATTTTCTTGGCAAATTTCAGAGCTTCTTTTATGCTTCCTACAATTAAAATCCCTTCCTCGAACCAATCATTTTTTCTGCTAATTACGATATTAGTTCTATTGGGCAGTGGTTTACCTATGCTTTCGTAGGTTTTTCTTCCCATAATAATAGGATGCCCAGAAGTAAGTTCTTTGAAGTGTTTTAAATCTTTTGGGAGATGCCAAAGCAATTGGTTATCAGCACCAATTTCTCTGTTCTTACCCATTGCTACAATTATTGTAATCATTTTTTAGAATATTTTACAAAATTAGCATAATAATTGTATATTTGGTTTAAAGAATTTTAATCAAATAAAAATAAAAAACTATGAATAACAAAGGATGTTTCGGAATTGGAACAATAGGTCTAGTGCTAATTGGTGTTTTTATCGTCTTATTTTTCTGGGGAAAAGGAGTTTACAACACTTTGGTAACCAAAGACCAAGAAGTGCAAAGCAAGTGGTCTAATATAGAAACGGTTTATCAAAAAAGAGCCAATTTAATTCCTAATTTAGAAAGAACCGTAAAATCTTATGCTAAATTCGAACAAGAAACTTTGACAAAAGTTATAGAAGCTCGCTCTAAAGCTACATCTGTAAACATTGACCCAAGTAATATTACTGAAGCAGATTTAGCAAAATTCCAAGCTGCACAAGGTGAATTAAGTGGTGCATTAAGCAGATTAATGGCTGTAGTAGAAAGCTATCCTAATCTAAAAGCTGATCAACAGTTTATTGATTTCCAGAGAGAATATACTGCAATAGAAAACAGCATTAGAACAGAAACTGTATATTACAACGATTCTGCAAAAGACTTCAACACCTACAGAAAATCTTTCCCTAACAATATTTTTGCCAATTTCTTTGGAGATTTTAAAGATAAACCTTATTTCAAAGCTGAAGCTGGTGCACAAAAAGCTCCTGAAGTTTTTAAAGAAGAATAATGAATAATTACCTTAGTAATACAGAAATGGCTTCCCTAGTGGAAGCCATAAAACAAGCTGAAAACCAATCTACCGGCGAAATAAGAGTGCATATAGATAGTACCTCTGTTGATAATAATGCCAAAGTAGCATTTGATGTTTTCAAAAAACTAGGTATGGACCAAACTAAGGAAAGAAATGCAGTGCTTTTTCATGTAAATTTCGAAAAAAAATACCTTACCATCATTGGTGATAAAGGAATCCACGAAAAAGTACACCAAAAATTTTGGAATGATTTACACGACAAAATCACACAGGCTTTTTCTGAAGGCAATTATTATCAAGGTTTGCATGATGCTATTCTAGAAACTGGTATGGAACTTAAAAATTTCTTTCCGATTAAAGACGGAGAAAATCCAAACGAATTATCCAATGAGATTACCTTCTCTTAAAATATTTTTTGTCAGTTTTTTATTATGCTGTTCTTTTTTAGTCACGGCACAATACAAAATTCCCGAAAAACCAACCGTTCTCTATCCTGTTTACGACGAAGCAGGATTGCTTTCTGAAACAGAAAAACAAACACTCAACGAAAAACTCATCAAATTTGAAGACTCTACCTCCACAGAGATAGAAGTCATTATTATCCCTTCTACCAAAGGCGAAGATGTGAATTTTCTTGCAACTAAATTTGGCGAAAAATGGGGAATTGGCAAGAAAAAAGTAGATAACGGCGTAGTTTTTCTAATTGCAACCGAAGATAGAACGATGTCTATACAACAAGGGCGTGCTGTAGAACAATACCTTACCGCTTCTGTAGCAGGACAAATTTTGGATTATCTAGTCACACCCTATTTCAAAAAAGGAGAATTCTACAACGGTATAGACCACGGAACATCTGCAATAATGGATGCCGTAAAAGGAAAATTTAAACCCTTAGCAAAATCAACTCCTCAAGATGTAGATTTTTCTTTTGGGCATGCTCTTATTATTTTCATCATCATTATGGTACTTATCTATATTATCTCTAGAAATAATAATTCTGGAGGTGGCGGTAGATATGATGACGATGATGATGTAATTATTACGAGAAGAGGTAGAAAAGTTTATCCTGGTGGTTTTTTCCCATTCCCAACAGGTGGTGGATTTGGAGGTGGAAGTTCTGGCGGAGGTTTTGGTGGCTTCGGAGGTGGCGGAAGTTTCGGCGGAGGTGGCGCTTCTGGCGGATGGTAGAAAAAGACAGAAGATGTGATTGCAAGGAACGAATCATTATCAAACAATTTTCAAACAACATCAAATCATATCAAACAATACAAAAGTAAAAAAGCAACCAAAAAATTTTCGGTTGCTTTTCTTTTAATATGAAAATTAGAATGAATGTGCTATTTTATATAAACGTCTCCACCACTACTTTTTTGGATTTTAGATTGCTCTAAATTTCCTTTTTTGTAAACCGTAACATCACCAGAAGAATTAGCATTTGCGATAAGATTTCTGCTAACAGAGGTTGTTACATTACCACTACTAGAAGCAGATAAATTGGCGTTTTCTATCATTAAATCAGTCGCTTTTATATCTCCAGAAGAATTAGCATCTAAAGTGGCATTTTTAGCTTTCCCATAAATATTTACATCACCAGATGATGATGCGTAAGCATTAAGATTTACTGCCCAAATTTTACCAGAAAAATCTCCGCTACTGCTTACATCTATTTTAAAATCATTAGCCTCTAAATTAGAAACATCTATAGAACCCGAACTAGAAGCATACACTTCTATTCTATCTTGGGTAAAGGTATCATTTACCTTAATATCTGCGCTAGAATTAGCACTTAATTGAGTAAAATCTTTCACGTAGATTTTAGCTTTTACATTTTTAGTAGAAATACTTTTCCCGAAGCCTGAATTTACATAAACTCTTACTTTTCCACCATTATTATCTACTTTTATGTATTCCATAATGTCAGAAGGTGCAGAAATCACCACTTTTTCAGTATCAGATTTTACTACTTCAGCATTAATAGAAGTCGAAACCTGAATTTGGTCTATGTTACCAGAGTAGGTTTTATCTGTGATTGGCCCTGTTCCTTCGTTGTTGGAAAAACCACTCCATCCATCGCTACCATTTTCCCCATTTTTACCTGGGCTTACATATACACAAGAAGTAAGCACAGCGCTCATTGCCAACATAGAAATAATAGAAGTTTTCATAATTTTATTTTTTATAATTAGACGATTTGATTATCAAAATGTTACAAAATTTAATATTGGAAATCATGTTACAGATTGTTTGAGGTAGTTTGAAAAATTTTCAATTTTCGACTTCCAACTTCTGACTTCTGACTTCCAACAAATTTCGTATCTTTATGCCATTATACTTACAACAACTGTACAATGAAAAATATTACATCTATTGTGTTGATTTCTACTTTAAGTCTCAACATTGCTTGTACCTCTATGAAAAATACCGAAACCAAACAAGACCAGATTGTAGATGCTACATTAGCCAACAATCCTTTTATGAAGAAAAGTTCTTTGCAATATCAAGCTCCAGAATTTGATAAAATTAAAGACGAACATTTCAAGCCTGCTTTCGATTATGGTTTAAAGCAAAACATTTCTGAAATTGAAAAAATTGCCAATAACACAGAAACTCCAACCTTCGAAAACACTGTTTTGGCATTAGAAAAAAGTGGAGAAGTTCTAAAAAGAGCTCAAATCGTATTTTATAATCTTACAGGTTCTAATACCAATCCTACTCTTCAAAAAATAGAAGAAGAATATGCACCTATTTTTGCAGCGCATTCAGACAAAATTTATTTGAATTCTAAAATTTTTAACAGAATTAAAGCCGTAAAAACCGATGGTTTAGACGCGGAAGACAAAAGATTAATAGAAGTTTACAAACAAAGATTTGAATTGGCTGGGGCTAATCTTACAGATGCACAAAAAGAGCAAATGAAAGCCATTAATGCAGAATTGGCAACGCTTTCTACACAATTTACAAGTAAACTTCTGGAAGCTAGAAAAAAAGGAGCCGTTTTAATTAATGATGTAAAAGAATTAGACGGACTTTCTGCTGACGAAATTGCTGCGGCTGCTACCGATGCTAAAAATGCGGGACAAGAAGGTAAATATCTTTTAACTTTGTTAAATACCACTCAACAACCACTTTTGCAAAATCTTAAAAACAGAGCTACTAGAGAAAAACTCTTCAAAGCGTCTTGGTACAGAGCTGAAAAAGGTGATGAAAATGATACTAGAGCAATCCTAGAAAAAACTGCAAAATTAAAAATGGATAAGGCTCATCTGATGGGGAAATCTTCTTATGCAGAACTTAATTTGATGGATCAAATGGCAAAAAAACCAGAAAATGCCTTGAAACTTCTATCCCAATTAGCCAACCCTGCGGTTGCGCAAGCCAAAAAAGAATCAGATGATATTCAGAAATTAATAGATGAACAAAAAGGTGGTTTCTCGGTAGAACCTTGGGATTGGAATTTCTATGCAGAGCAAGTGAGAAAAGCTAAATATGATCTAGACGAAAACCAAATTAAACCTTATTTTGAAGTTTCTACTGTTTTAGAAAAAGGAGTTTTCTATGCTGCCGAAAAATTCTACGGAATTACCTTCAAAGAAAGAAAAGATTTACCAGTCTATCATCCAGATGTAGTAGCGTATGAAGTTTTTGACAGAGACGGAAAATCTCTAGCCATTTATTATCTAGATTTCTACACCAGAGATAACAAAAACGGCGGCGCTTGGATGAGTAATTTTGTAGAACAATCTTTTACTACCAATACAAAACCTGTAATTGTAAACGTATTTAATTACCAAAAACCAGCCCCAGGAAAACCATCTCTTATTTCTTATGATGACGTTTCTACGATGTTCCATGAATTTGGACATACATTACATGGGCTTTTTGCCAACCAAAAATACACTACCATTTCTGGCACCAATGTACCAAGAGATTTTGTTGAATTTCCATCTCAAATCAATGAATTTTTTGCGTTAGAACCAGCCGTTCTTAAAAATTACGCACTTCATTACGAAACCAAACAACCCATGCCAACCGCATTGGTAGAAAAAATAAAAAAAGCAGCTACCTTCAACCAAGGTTATGCTACTACAGAATTGGTTTCTGCGGCTACACTAGATATGGCTTGGCATTCTGTAACCTCTGAAAACCAATTTAAACCAACTTTAGAATTCGAAAAAGACGTTTTACAGAAATACGGATTTACGCTTCCGCAAGTTCCGCCTAGGTATCACTCGCCATACTTTGCACATATTTGGGGAGGTGGTTATTCAGCAGGTTATTACGCTTATATGTGGAGCGATATGCTGAATTCTGCAGCTTGGGATTGGATTAAAAACAATGGCGGAATGACCAGAGAAAACGGAGATCGATTTAGAAAACACATTCTTTCTGTTGGGAATTCTGTAGATCTTAACCAAGCGTTTAGAGACTTCACAGGAAAAGATCCTGAAATTACACCGTTATTAAAAGATAAAGGATTTGTGAAATAATAAGTCAGAAGATTTTAAACCACTGAAATTTTTTCGGTGGTTTATTTAAATTATGTCTAGTTACGAAATAGAGATACAAATTTTAGAAATATTCCCGCAAGTTTTTATTTGCGGGATTTTTTATAAATTTTAAAAATCAACTATGACACTAGCAAACTACAACCTCTAATATCAGAATGATCTATTCTTCCTAGTACTTGAAATTTTACTTTGCGAAATAAATCGTTTTTGTCATTCTGAGCATAGCGAAGAATCTCAGGATTATATATAATCTTGCCCAAATCTTGGGTTGCAATAAAACTACAAGAGTGTCTATTCGCCAAATCAATAATATTAATAGCGCCTGTTCTACCATTTTCAACATACGAAAAAGGATCTTCTGTATTTCTGATGAGAATTCGCATCCAATTCGGGCAAGAATATTCATTGTTTCCTAAAGAATAAGCCTGCGAGAGCAATTCCGTCATCGAATATTCAGAGAAAATTTTATCAGTTCCGAAACCTTTTTGTAGAATTTTTAAAAGTTCATCTTTTGTCATTTCTTCTTTTCTGCCTTTCATTCCGCCAGTTTCTATAATAGTGAGAGAATTGGAGAATTGGAGAATTGGAGTATTTGGAAAAGAGTCCAGAAAATCTAACAAAGCGAAGGAAACGCCGAAAAGAATTACTTTTTTATTTTCTTTTCCTAAATTTTGTAACAATTCAAATAATTCTTGATGATTGTAAAGAAAATATCCATTTTCTGGTTTTCTAGATTTTTTCATCAAATAATCTACCATATAAATCAACGAAGAATGTGGATTTTCGGAATAATTAGGCAACAAACCTAAGAAAATATAATCTTCTGGTTTCCCTATAAATTGCTCAAAACTTTGGTAAATGCTTTCTTCATACAAATTAAAATCTGCAATATAATGTTTAGAACGAGTTTGAATTTGCGTAGTTCCAGAACTTTGAAAATAATTTTCAGTTGTAAAATTTTTATCTAAGACCAAATGATTTTTAAACATTTCAATGGGCAAAAATGGAATATCTTTTATTTCTTTAATTTCAGAAGGATTTTTACCTAAAAAATCAACAAATTTTCTGTAAACTTCCACATTTTCATACTGATAAAGAAAAGTTTCCAAACATTTTGCTTGGAAATCTGCTTCGGTTTTTATGTTGAATATTTCATTCAAAACTTATTGTTTATATTCTTCAATTTTAAATTCTGCTCCATCAAAAACTCCATACGTAAAATACGAAATCCAATCACCAAGATTTACGTAATTCGCTGCGTTTTCATCTATTTTTAAATCTAAAATCATCGGAAGATGACGATGCCCGTAAACGAAATAATCTATCTTTTCAGATTTCAATTTTTCTTTAGAATATAGGATAAGAAACTCCTTGTCTTCACCCAAAAATTTCATATCTTCTACTCCACTTATCATTTTATTTTTGGTTGAAAAATATACCGCAATTTTCATCGCAATATCGGGATGAAGCCATTTAAAAAACCATTGTGCAATAGGATTGGTGAAAAGTTTTTTCATTCTTTTATAACCTTTATCGCCGGGCCCTAGTCCGTCTCCGTGCGCTAAGAGGAAGTTTTTTCCAGAAATTTCATAATATTGTTTTTCAAAAAAAACAGGGATGCCTATTTCTTCTTCCAAATAATCTTTCATCCACAAATCGTGGTTTCCTACAAAGAAATAAATATCAATTCCGCTGTCTTTTAGTTCTGCTAATTTTCCTAAAATCCTTACATAACCTTTCGGAACCACATATTTCCACTCGTGCCAAAAATCAAACAAATCGCCCATCAAAAATAAAATTTGTGCATCGTGTTTTATTTCGTCTAACCATGCCAAAAATTTCGCTTCTCTCGGTTTGCTTAACTCTGGAGTTGGCGCACCAAAATGCTGATCAGAAGCAAAATATATTTTTTTATTGGGTTGTAATTCGATTTTCATTTTTTCGAGTTTCGAGATGCGAGTTTCGTGTTACGATTTTGATATTTTTTAATTCACTATTCACTCCGAAGCAAATTCACCATTCGCTTATAGATTTTCTTCTGCCAACCATTCGCCGTAAGAATTTTCGGTTTCGTGGAGTTTTAGATACGCCAATTGAACGTGAGAAGGCAATTTATTTTTAATTTTTTCGGCAATTTCGTAGAGCATATTTTCGCAAGTTGGTTGGTAATTGCACTCAATTACTTTATGTCCTTTTTGAGCCAAATCTTCTCCCAATTCTTTGTGCGGAGTAAGTGCATTTAGCAAAACTGCATGATCCCATACATCTACAATTTCCTCTTTTACAATTTTCTTAATATCTCCGAAATCCACTACCATGCCGTTTTTTACATCGTTAATATCATTAATAGGAGTACCTTTTACCGTAACGAAAAGTTTATAAGAATGTCCGTGCATATTTTTGCATTTGCCGTCATAGTTATACAAAACATGCGCCGTCTCGAAGGTGAAAATTTTAGTAATGCGTATCATGGTGCAAAGATAGAGAATTTTTGAATTTGAAATTACAATATAATCTCTCACTGATTTTTCAAATTAAGCAGATGATTAGAATTTAAAATCAGTCTAATTTGCTTAATCTGCGGGAGAAAAATTCAAGATAAATTTCATAAATTTTTAAATTTAAATTTCCTTACCTTTACGCTAACAAATTTTAATGCTTTAGGAAATGAAACACCTTTTCAAGTTTTTGTTGCTGTTTTTTGCAGCAAGTCTTTTCGCACAAAATAATCAAAGATTTTTTCAAAAAATTGAATTTAAAAATAACACCGCCGAAATTTCTGTCAATGATGGATTATATCAAGTGAAATTCTACACGCCAGAAATGGTAGAAACGGCTTTTATCCCTAAAAACCAAACACTTACAGAAAATTCTCACGCCGTAATTCTTTCACCAAAAGATGTAAAATACAACTTCAGAGAAACCAGAGGTTTTGCATGGATTGAAACATCTGGAATTACCGTAAAAATTCAAAAAGTGCCTTTTCAAATTTCTTATTATAAAGGTGATGAACTCTTGATTTCTGAAAAAAACGGTTACGGAACTTATGAAAACGGCGAAATCAACAATCATCCACAAAATTTTGAAACCTTAAATTTCAATCTTTCTCCAGATGAAGTTTTATATGGAGCTGGAGCAAGAGCGCTCGGAATGAATCGCCGAGGAAATAGACTAATGCTCTACAATCGTGCTCATTACGGTTTTGAAACTCACGCTCCATTGCTCAATTTCACGATGCCTATTGTAGTTTCGAGTAAAAAATATTTGATTCATTTTGACAATGCACCGATTGGTTACCTTGATTTAGACAGCAAAAAAGACAATTCTTTGACTTACGAAACCGTTTCTGGAAGAAAAGTGTATCAGATAATTTCAGGAAATTCTTGGGAAGATTTGGTTAAAAATTATACCGATTTAACAGGAAAACAACCAATGCTTCCAAGATGGAGTTTAGGAAATTTTTCGAGCAGATTTGGATATCGTACACAGCAACAAACTTTAGAAACGATTGAGAAATTCAGAGCAGAAAAAATTCCTGTTGATGCTATTATTTTAGATTTGTATTGGTTTGGCAAAACCGTTCAAGGAACACTCGGAAATTTCGCTTGGGACAAAGATAATTTCCCAAAACCTCAACAAATGATTAATGATTTGAGAAAAAACCAAGTAGAAACCATTCTCATCACCGAACCTTTCGTGGTGAATACTTCTTCGCGTTATCAAGAAGCTCTTGACAAAGATATTTTGGCAAAAAACAACGAGGGAAAAGCATTTATGTACGATTTTTATTTCGGGCACACTGGTTTGATTGATATTTACAGCCAAAAAGGAAATTCTTGGTTCAAAAATATTTACAAAGACTTATTAAATCAAGGCGTTACAGGAATTTGGGGAGATTTAGGCGAACCAGAAGTTCATCCTTCTACCATTCTTCACGGAAACGGAAAAAATGGCGACCAAGTTCACAATATTTACGGAATGGATTGGGCGAAATTAGTGAAAGAAAGTTTTGCAGAAACTTCACCAAATGCTCGTCCGTTTATTTTGATGAGAGCTGGTTATTCTGGTGCTCAAAGAAACGGGCTCGTTCCTTGGAGTGGCGACGTTTCTAGAAGTTGGGGCGGATTACAAAGTCAGCCTGACATTGTTTTACAAATGGGACTACAAGGAATAGCTTTTATGCACAGTGATTTGGGAGGTTTTGCAGGAAAAAATGAAGACGATGAATTGTATGCTCGTTGGTTGCAATACGGCGTTTTCAACCCAATTTACAGACCTCATACTGGCGAAAATGTACCTAGCGAACCGATTTACAGAAGCGAAAAAGCAAAAAATTTAGCCAAAAAAGCGATTGAATTGCGTTACGCTTTGCTTCCTTATAATTATAATTTGGTTTTCGAAAATCATAAAAACGGAACTCCATTAATGAGACCTTTATTTTTTGAAGAACCAGAAAATCAAAAATTGTACACGTATAATACTGCTTATTTTTGGGGCAAAGATTTCTTAATTTCTCCGATTTTAAATAAAGGACAAAAAGAACAAAGCATTTATTTCCCTAAAAATTCTGATTGGGTAAATTTCTATACTGATGAAAAAATTTCTGGAGGAACTACTCAAACTTTTGCCACGGAAGAAGATAAAATCCCAACTTTTGTAAGAGCAGGAAGTATTATTCCAATGGCGAAACCGATGCAATCTACCAAAGAATATGATGGAAATACTTTGGTTCTTCATTATTATTTTGACGAAAAAGTAAAAGAAACCGAACTTAAATTGTATAATGACGATGGTTTACAAAACGAAGCCTACGAAAAAGGACAATTTGAAATGATGGAATTTGATGCTGAAACCAACGGAAAAACCATCACTTTTGAACTGGAAAATGAAGTTGGCGCTAACTTTTCTGCAAAATCTAAAAATATAGAACTGATTATTCACCATATTTCTAAAAATCCAAATTCTATAAAAGCAGGTTGTAAAAAATTAGAATACACTTATGATTCTGAGAAGAAAACTTTGAAAGTGAATTTGGTTTGGGATTCTGCTAAGGAAAGTAAAGTGAAAATTAAGTTATAAACTTCAAAACATATATACAAACTCTTTGTCATTCCGTAGGAATCTATACTATAAAATTTGTTTCAAGAATATAAAAACAGAAAGACTATGATTGAATTCCCAGAAGGCATCTATACTTTTTACGTTTACATTCTAACAAATAAGAATAGAAGTGTTCTTTATACTGGAGTAACAAATAATCTTCATAAAAGATTAAAACAACATGAAGACAAAAAAAATCCAAATAGTTTCACTGCAAAATATAATGCTCATTATTTAATTTACTACGAAAAATTTAGTTGGATTCATCAAGCAATCGAAAGAGAAAAAGAAATTAAAAACTAAAAGCCCTCGACAACACGGTGAAGTCTGGATTATGGAGAAACAGAAGAACAAGCAAAAGCGTATGCTCAAGCAGCAGCAGACACCTATGCGCCTGACTATAATGAAGACTGGGAGTCCGCTTTATTCCGTAAACACGGATCCTCGCAAAACTACGAATTTTCTGCACAAGGTGGTGATGAACGAAATTCTTTCTTCGCTTCTTTAGCATACAAAAAAGACCAAGGTAAGGCCAATAATTCTAAAATGAATGGATTCATTGGACGTATAAATGC